>Ga0307373_10000626_pt1 | contig 68191 bp, 63 predicted proteins | sample OX2MG_FD_202534 | JGI IMG/M metagenome (GOLD analysis project Ga0307373, IMG submission 202534) | Soil microbial communities from Risofladan, Vaasa, Finland - OX-2 | ecosystem: Environmental > Terrestrial > Soil > Coastal area > Acid sulfate soil | place: Finland: Risofladan, Vaasa | collected... | reverse complement strand
CTGCCGGCCATAGATGCTGAGACGAGGAATACGATGCATGCTGAAGGCCCTCCTGCGATCTGGTGGTTGAACGCCCAGACCGTCTAGGAAGGCCTTCTATTTGTCAACAGGGTCCCTGGGAACTACAGCTAGTCCGGAGGGCTGATTCGTCAGGGCCCTTAGACACTCTGTGTTGGCTGCCCCCCGTCCCGCAGAAGGGAGTGAGTAGGGGGCGCCTTCGCCCTTGTCGCTATAGGGCACGGGATAGCTGCCCGAGGCTCGTGACTCGTGATGGCGCCGGTCAACCTCTTCTTCCGCCCCCTTTGGCGCACCCGGGGTCCCGAGCGCGGTCGACTTCGAATCGGAGGCCCCGCTCGGAATCCCGACTGCACTCGAGCTGACCTGGAAGCAGCTCATGGACCTGGACGCCTGCGTCGACTGCGGCCGCTGCGAGGCGGTCTGCCCGGCCTTTGCCGAGGGCAAACCACTGTCGGCTCGCAGCGTCGTTCTGGATCTGCGCCGGCGCGTTCGGGAGAATTCCCGCGTCCGGCGCCAGGCCCGGCGCGGGGACGCGACCGAGCGCGACCGGCTGACCCGCGAGCTCCCGCGCCTTGCGGGCGGGGTGATCGCGGAGGAGGCGATCTGGTCCTGCACCACCTGCCGGGCCTGTGAGGACGCGTGCCCGGTGGGGATCGAGCACCTGGGCCTGATCGTGCCCTTGCGTCGCGATCTGGCCATGGAGCAGATGCGGGTGCCCGACGGGGTCAGGGATCTGGTGGCATCCTTGGAGGATCGCCAGCATCCCTTCCGGGGCGCGTCCGCGCGTCGCCTCCGTGGCGCGCTCGGTGGTGACGCTGCTGCAGGCGGCCGGGGTCGACTTTGCCGTCGTCGGTGACCAGGAGATCTGCTGGGGGGTTATGCGGCAGCCGCCGGACTGGGCACCTGACGGCAGCGCTGACGGCAATGGGATTTGGGCGAAGGGAATCAGGGCCTTCGGGCCAGGCCGGCCGGGCGGGATGAATGGAGCGGCCGTGCGCTTCACGACGCCTGTTGCGAGGGAGTCGCCAGCCGACCGACGACCGCCACTGCAACCCAACCGACCATCAATGAGGCTGGAACGGGTCGCCGGGCCAGGTGCATCTCGACACGAATCCTGTCAATGTCGACGGGCGGAAAGCACGGCCTAAGGGCCCCGGCCAACGGGCCAAAAGTCCCTTCCCGGATTTCGCACCCGGGTCCAGCATCGGCGAATGGACACCTCAAGTCCCGGCCGCCGACTCTTCTATATTGACTGGCTCAAGGTCCTGGTCGTTCTCGGGATCTTCTTCTACCACTCTGCGATGCCCTTCGCCTATGCGAGATGGATGATCAGCAACTCGCAGAAGAGCGTCCTACTCTCGATCTACGCAGTAATCGGCTATCAGTTCGGCATTCCCCTGCTGTTCGTGATCGCGGGCGCCAACGGCTGGCTCTCGCTCGGCGTCCGGAAGGCCAGCCGTTTTGTCCGCGAACGCTTCTGGCGCCTTTTTGTGCCATTGGGGGTCGGGATAATCGTGCTGAGCCCGGTCCAGAGCTACTTCATGGTTGTCAGCCGCGGTCAATACGGGAGCAGCTTTTTCACCTATATCCCGATCTTCTTCCGAGGTATGACGTTCTACTTCAATCCGACCTGGCTCGGAAACTACGGTTACCACCTCTGGTTCCTCGGCTTCCTCTTCCTCTACTCGATGGTCGCGGTGCCGATCGACACCTGGCTGCGGTCACGCGCGGCCAGCCACTGGATCGACGTTGCTGCGAGGGCGAGCCAGAAGCCCGGCGGGATCTTCCTCGCTGTCATCCCGGTGGCCCTGGTCCAGATGGCCCTGCGAGCCCGGTTCCCGGCCTATCAGGACTGGGCGGACCTTGGCAACTGGCTCGTCTTCTTCCTCTGCGGTGCGCTGCTGGTCAGTGATCCCCGGATCGCCGTTGCGGTCAAGGCCCAGGGCGTCCGCGCGCTGCTCTGGACGCTCGGCGTCGGGCTGATGCTGCTGGCGATGGCCGGCGCCGGCCTAGTCAGCAACTGGGAGGCCAATCCTTCTTATGCCCCTGGCTATCTCTTCTACCAGGTTTTGCGATCCGTCTTCACCTACGGATGGGTGCTGATATGCCTGAACATCGGGCTGCGCTGGCTCGAAGTCGGCAATCGGTTCTTGCGCCATGCCGATGAGGCGGTCATGCCCTTCTACGTGATTCACCATCCGGTGATCGTGGCGGTCGCGTTCTACGTCGTGCAGTGGCACGCCGGACTGTGGACGAAAGAGCTCTCCTTGGTCATCACCGCCCTTGCAATCACGATCGGCATCTATGAGTTCCTCATCCGTCCCTTCGATCCGCTCAGGCTGGTCTTCGGACTCAAGCCGAAGGCGGGCACGCCGCAGCTGGCTTCGATTTCGCACTCGCCTTCCGGGCACCCGATCTCGATATGAAGCTCTCGGCTTGGACTTCTGGTCCTGATCGCGATCAGGGTTGTTGAGGTGGTCGCCGCCCGGCCGCCTTTAACCCCCCGCTGGTGGTGTGACCAGACCCCTTAGCCGCTATCCCGGGACCTGGCCCGTCAGGTTGACCCTGGGTGACAGCCCCGGCAGCCGATGGCTTCGCAATAACCAGATCCCGGTGACGACAAACCAGGCGGTGAGGGCGAGGGTAAAGGGGCGCTGGAAGAGCCCATTTGGGACACCAAGCGGAGCGCGCAGCAAGACGTTGAATGCTTCTATCAGGACCACCGAGCCGGCTGACGCCATCCACAGGCGCCGAGGCGGCTTTGCGTGGGCTTCCCGCGGAGCCCCAGCCGCGAGGGCCACCATCGACGCGGCGGCGATCGCGAAGCAAGTCTGCGATACGGCCCCGTGGAGCACACCGGACAGCGGCGAGGTGGGGTCCTGTGGAAACATGCCGGTCAGCACCAGGAACACGCCGGCGAGCCCGACCAGGACCGCTCCGATTCGCCACGTCCGGCGCTCGCGGTGAGCGATCCAGAGCCCCGCCGCGACCAGCACGGTCAGCAGACCAGGAAGGAAAAAGAAGCCGGCGCTGAAGATGAGCGCATTCGGTGTTCCACGCGTTGCGAGGTCGCTGGCGGCGCCAGTGAGCAGGTTGTAGCCATGGCGCAGGGTCCCCATGGTCAAGAATTCCGACCACATCAGGGAGGGAATCGCCAGCGCCGCGAAGCCAGCCAGCCGGGGCACGCGGGCCTTGGCGAGCCGGAAATAGGAGCGTAGGGGTGCGCTGATCACCCAAGAGTCTTACCCTGGGCGAGTCGCCCCAAAACCTGGTCCTCCGTTGGGGGATCTGCTCCTGAGGCGTGGCCGCGGCCGAGAGCGGAGCGCCGATCGGAACTGGTGGCGGAGGAAGCAGGTTCTCGACCACGAGGTAGTGGCGCTCACGGATGACGGCAGCCAGGGTGGCGAGTTGGAGGCGGAGTAGATCAAGCATCCCGGGAGGGTCGCCGATCTTGCCGGATGGCATGTTGCCGTCCAACAGGGCATCTGTGATGGCTGCCGAGGACGCTCCGGGCGGAGGGCTCACATTGGAGGGGCCGAGTGACCCTGTGACCGCCGTCGAAGGCAGCTTGCGGATCCGCCACCGAACATGCTCGTCGTAGGGGCGGAGCAGTTCGGGCTCCTCGATAGCGGCTACCGAGATGCTCAGGCTCGGGTCAGCGGATTCCATCGCCGCCATCAGGTCTCATGGGAGAAGGTCGCTATCCCGCATCTCCGTGGAAGATGAGACGAGGCCAGGGCAACGCGCAGGCCGGACCTCATCACCCTCTGGAAAGGACGTCCTGAGCTCTATCCACGACGACCCGTGGGACCCCTTGACTAAGAGCGATTTCGGCGGTGGGGCAGAGGGTTAGCAGCGGCGGCAGGCCGCCACCTCTGGGAAAATGCCGGTAGAAGATCCACCAGCCGTCCTCATCCATGCCGACAGCCCACTGGGCTTCCCATGCCGGCTCCGTAGTCGGTCCGCTCTCGTCAGGAACCGGTTCTATCAGCCAATAACCCCGGAAGCGCTCCCGGCCGAGCCGGCCGTGCCTCCAGGCCGTTACCTCAATCTCGGCCAGCCTTCGCCATCCGACCGCTGGGACGTTGGCCTCAGAGTCAGCAGGGTGCTCGAAGCTTTGCTCCGATACGGGCAATGTCGCAAGATGGTTCACCCTTCGTAGGGTTCCGTGCGACGGTCGTTAGCAACAGGGCAAAAGGTCCCAAACCGGCTGGGCCCTCCGCCCTGCCGCCCTCTGGAGTCACTCGCGCAGCGGCCGACCAAAGTCGGGACGTTTGGTCTCGAATCCGAGGAGCGGTCCGTCCCTGAAGGGGACCTCCGGCACGCTTGGGAGATCCAACGCAGGTTCAGGATTCTGGATCATGTCGGGTTTGAAGGATCTCCGGCCGGAACCGCCCCCAGCGCCACCGGACCTCGGAACGCAGCTCGAAGACCTGGTCATCGAGGTGTGGAGGTGCGAGGCGGACTGGCGAGTTGACGACCGGATCGATCTCGCACTGAAGGTCGCAACCAAGGGCAAGTGGCGAAGAGGGGTCGTTTGGCCCGTGCCACGACACCCGTGTGGAGACGAAACTTGGCCCCAAGGCGATGTTCTCGCGCCATTCGATCGACCTCCCATTTCCGTTTTCGGAGGTCGAGGAGCGACTCCTCGGGCGGAAGTGGGTCGTCGGACGCGATCACGGTGGCAGTGACCTCCTGGCCGCCGTCGGCGTCCGAATTCCGGGGGTGCCGATCTACAAGCATGTCAAGCTGGTGATCGGTGAGAAAGCGGACCGGATCAGGGCTGGCCGGACGCTGATGCCGATCAGTTGGCACACCTCGGGAGGACCGCCACTCTTCCCGCGCCTCGATGGTCATCTCGAGCTGGAGGCGATCGACGGCCGCTGCCGACTGGCCTTGAACGCCTCTTACGACCCGCCCATCGGCCAGCTTGGCGAGCTGATCGACCGTGCGCTCCTTGGCCGACTGGCCGACGGCTCGCTACAGGACTTCGTCGAGCGGTTGGCCGCTGAGCTGGCCCGGATCATCCAGGAAGAGAGGCTTCAGGGGTAGTCCTCGCCACCACCCAGACGACGCCCAAAATAGGATGTTGGTTCGACATAAGTCGGACGAGGACCTGGTGTGATGGAAGCTTTTCAGGCGCGGCCAGCCCGTCCCTGGGTCGATGGGAAGCGCCTCTTACATGCTGACCGGGAATGCCGCCAATGCAACGTAGAGCACCGTCCCCTGAACGGCTCTCGGCCATCAGGACCATCGCCCCTGGGTGGCACGATGGCGGCAAGCGTAGCGTAGGGAGCACGGAGGTCACGCCATGCCCAGTGCGACCGTTCGGGAACTGCTGACGGCCAAGAAGATCCCCTTCAAGGTCCAACCGGCCAGGATCCGATGGGTCACGGCATACAAGCCGGTCAAGGTTTACAAGATGGCGTTTGGGAGGCTAACCATGCAGCAAGGGAAGGTCGGAGATCGTGTGGTTGTCGAGTCGGAGCGGGTCGGACAGCCGGCTAGGCACGGCAACATATTGGAAGTCCTGGGTCAGGGCGAGTCCGTGCATTATCGACTGCGGTGGGAAGACGGGCACGAGAGCACATTCTTCCCGAGTGCGGGAAATTTCAGCATCAGTCGAAAGGCGAAGAAAGCCAGGTGATTATCTGGTTCATGCCGATTTTTCATGGACAGCGATTGATCCGGACTGAGGCGGCGGTCCGCGGAGCCAAAGACAAGTCTCCAATTCAGAACACCAACGCAGGGTTGGTTAAGCCCTAGCCCCTGGCCCTCGCGGGGGGTCCTTCCTGTCGCATCGGGAGCCTACGTCGCAGGCTCGCAGCTGCCGGAATACTCTTGGTTCGATCTCGGGCCAGACCGTGCTCCCACCGCCGTCCGCGCGAAGTCGCTGTCCATTCCGATCATTGACCCGCCGTCGAGGACGGGCCGAACGAGAGCGGCCGCCGCAGCACCCGAAGGTCCCAGCCCAATCGAGCCCTTAGCCTCTCGTGGTAAGGCAACCATTGGTCGACCATCGGGATCGGAATGCCAGGTGAGCCCGTGCCCCAAGACCAGCCGCCGCGCAGGGGCCCGACCGAGCCCGACCTGAATCCCTCAGGTCCTCGGCTCCGGCTCTGGCCCTGGCTGCTGGTGCTCCTCCTGATTTGGCTCGGCTACTCGGCTTTTGGGCTCGTTACCGGGAGCGGCAGTTCCGGTCCCACCATCGCCTACAGCGATTTCGTGACCCAGGTCAGGTCCGGCAACGTGCTCAGCGTGACCTTCAACGGCACCAGCATCAGCGGCCAATTCTCGAAGGCCGTGTCCGGCTCCAAGAGCTTCCAGTCCGAGGAGCCCGCCCAGGGGGATCCGGCCCTGATCGCGCTCCTTCTGGATAACAACGTCAAGGTCACCGCCAACCCGCCTGCGACCGACTGGTTCACCAACATCTTCAACATCGCCTGGCTCCTCCTCCTAGTGGCGATGGGCGTCGGGCTCTACCTCCAGCTGCGCCGTGGTGGCGTCCTCGGCGGTCTGCGCGGCGTGGGCCAGACCAAGGCCCGCCTCTACAGCGAGGAGCGGCCGGAGGTCACCTTCGCGGACGTTGCCGCCAACCAGGAGGCCAAGGAGGAACTCCGCGAGATCATCGAGTTCCTCAAGAGCCCGCAGCGGTTCACCGCGTTGGGGGCCCGGATCCCGCGGGGTGTGCTCCTGGTCGGCCCGCCCGGGACCGGCAAGACGCTGATGGCCCGTGCGGTCGCCGGAGAGGCGAACGTTCCGTTCTTCTCGGTCAGTGCGACCGAGTTCATCGAGATGTTCGTCGGCGTCGGCGCCGCCCGGATGCGAGACCTCTTCGAGCGCGCCAGGAAGATCGCGCCCTGCATCGCCTTTGTCGACGAGATCGATTCGATCGGCCGCGAGCGTGGCAGCCGGACCGCGATCGCTAGCAACGAGGAGCGCGAGCAGACGCTCAACCAACTGCTGGTTGAGATGGATGGCTTCGAGCCCAACCTCGGCGTGATCGTGCTTGCCGCCACCAACCGGCCTGACATCTTGGACGTGGCGCTGCTCCGGCCCGGTCGCTTCGACCGCCGGGTCGAGCTCGCCCTTCCAGACCGGACCGGCCGGCTGGCCATCCTCCAGCTACACGCGGCAAAGGTGAAGATGGCCGCGGATTCCGACCTCGAGAGCATCGCCCGACGCAGCCCCGGCTTTTCGGGTGCCGACCTGGCCAACCTGATCAACGAGGCGGCCTTATTGGCGGCCCGTGCCAAACGCCCCGCGGTGGCCGGCGAGGATCTTGAGGCGGCCTTCGAAAAGGTCTTGCTCGGCGCTCGCCGGCAGTTCGCCATGACCGAGCCGGAGCGCCGCCAGGTTACCGTCCACGAGGCCGGCCACGCCATCGCCGCCTTCTACACGCCCGGCGCCGATCCGCCCGAGAAGGTGTCGGTGGTGCCCCACGGCCGGAGCCTCGGCGCCACCCAGTTCGCGCCCGCGGAGGACCGTCGCAACCTGCCGGAGAGCTATGTCCGCAGCCGGCTGGTGGTGGGCCTGGGAGGTCGGGCCGCCGAAAAGCTGCTTCTCGGCGAGGTCAGCTCGGGCGCAGAGAACGATCTTGCAGTAGCCACCGGGGCGGCGCGCAGCATGGTCATGCGCTGGGGGATGGGGCCGCGCCTGGGACCGATCAGGATCCCCGAGCAGAGCCCCCTTGCCGAGGGTGGGATGGTGAGCTCTGAGCTGTTCAACCGCGCTGACGAGGAGATCGTCGAGATCCTCCAGGAGGCCGAGCAACAGGCGGACCGTGTGATCGCCGACCACCGTCCGCAGCTCGACGCGCTGGTCAGCGCCCTGCAAGCGAACGAGACGCTCGATCGAGACGCAATCGGCAAGCTGCTGGCCGAAGTTTCCGCGCCCGTGGTGCGGCCCCTGGCCGGCTAAAAGGAGAGTCAACTGAGATGGCCAAGTCAGTCGTTTTCGACACTCAGGCGCGCGAGAGTCTCAAGCGAGGGATGGACGTCCTCGCTGACGCGGTCCGGACCACGCTCGGCCCGCGGGGCCGCAATGTCGTCCTCGAGCGCAAGTACGGGCTTCCATTGGTCATCAACGATGGCGTCACCATCGCGAAGGACATCCAACTGAAGGACCCGGCCGAGAACATCGGTGCCCAGTTGCTTTGCGAGGTGGCCTCGAAGACCAACGATGTCGCCGGTGACGGCACCACCACCGCCACGCTGCTCGCACAGCGGATGATCAACGAAGGCTTCCGCAACCTCGCCGCCGGTGCAAATCCGATGGACCTCAAGGTAGGCATGGAAAAGGCAGTCGCGCGCGTTGTCGAGGAGATCAAGAACCTATCGATCCCCGTCAAGGGACATTCCGAGATCGCCCAGGTAGCGGCCATCTCCTCGGCCGACCAGGCGATCGGCAGCCTCATCGCCGACGCAATGGACAAGGTCGGCAAGGACGGCGTCATCACCGTCGAGGACTCCAAGGGGATCACGACCGAGCTCAAGATCGTCGAAGGGATGCAGTTCGATCGCGGCTATGTCTCCGCCTACTTCGTGACCAACCCGGACCGGATGGTGGCCGAGCTGGAGGAGCCGTTGATCCTGATCACCGACCGAAAGGTCACCGCGATCCAGGACATCGTTCCCGTCTTGGAGAAGGTCATCCAGCAGGCTAAGCCGCTCCTGCTGGTCGCCGAGGACGTCGAGGGCGAGGCGCTCGCCACCCTTGTCCTGAACAAGCTGCGAGGAACCTTCACCTCGGTTGCGGTCAAGGCGCCCGGGTTCGGTGACCGCCGCAAGGCGATGCTGGAGGACATGGCGATTCTGACAGCGGGAACGGTCATCAGCGAGGACCTCGGCCTCAAGCTGGACCAGACCAAGCTCGAACAGCTCGGCCGTGCCCGCCGCGTGACAGTCGATAAGGACGACACCACCGTCGTGGAGGGCGCCGGCAAGCCGGAGGCCATCCAGGCGCGGATCAAGGCGATCAAGGGCCAGATCGAGGAGACGACCTCCGACTTCGACAAGGAGAAGCTCCAGGAACGGCTCGCCAAGCTCTCCGGCGGCGTCGCCGTGATCAAGGTCGGCGCGGCCACCGAGGTCGAGCAGAAGGAGAAGAAGCACCGGATCGAGGACGCCATCCTGGCCACCAAGGCGGCAGTCGAGGAGGGCATCGTCGCCGGCGGTGGCGTGGTCCTGGTGCGCGCCCAGCAGGTGCTGGCGGAGGGCCTAGGCCTGGAGGGCGATGAACTCACCGGGCTACGGATCATTGAAAGGTCACTCGAGGAGCCGATCAAGCAGATCGTGGCCAACGCCGGCAAGGAAGGCTCCGTGATCCTAGAAAAGGTCCGCGAGCTGCCGCCCTCGCAGGGCTACGACGCAAGAGCCGGACGCTACGTGGACATGTTCGAGGCCGGCATCGTCGACCCCGCCAAGGTGACCCGGTCGGCGCTCCAGAACGCGGCCTCGATCGCAGGGATGGTGCTCACCACCAATACGGTCGTCTTTGAGATCCCGGAGGAGAAGCCGGCAGCGCCGCCCATGCCTGAGATGTGATGAACGCGCTCCTCACCGATCTCTACGAGCTGAACATGGCCGCCAGCTACCTGCGCCGCGGGATATACGGGCCGGCGACCTTCAGCCTCTTCGCGAGGAAGCTGCCGGAGGCGAGGGGGTTCCTCGTCGCCGCCGGCGTCGAAGCCTGCCTCGACTTCCTAGAAGACGTTCACTTCGAGTCCCAAGACTTGGCCTACCTGCGTGAGGACCTCGGCTTCAGCCACGCGGACACCGAAGCGTTCCAGCGCCTGCGCTTCAGAAGCGACGTTTGGGCGGTGCCGGAAGGCCGGGTCGTGTTCGCCGACGAGCCGATCCTGGAGGTGACCGGTCCGTTCGCCGAAGCCCAGCTGGTGGAGACATTCCTCCTCAACCAGGTCACCTTTCAGACCGCGATCGCGTCTAAGGCAGCCCGCTGCGTCCTCGGCGCACAGGGACGCGACCTGGTCGACTTCGGGTTTCGCCGCACCCAGGGGATCGAGGCCGGGCTTTCGCCACCGACCTCCCCGGCCGCACGACTTTCCTGGTCGACACCTACGACACCCTCTCCGGGGTCCGTCACGCGATCGCGGTCATCAAGCGAGTCGATTAGACCCACTCACGAATCGCTCTGCCTCGTTACGGGGCGTCCCGGCCCTGCTCAAGCGACCAGTCGTGCCAGCGCGAAGGCGGCGGCAGAGGCTACTCCTCCGATCAGCACGGTCTCCATCGCCGCGCGGAGCGGGCGGGCACCTGTCATTCGTCCCTTGAAGAATCCGAAGATGGCAAGTGCGACTGAAGTCACCACCGCCGAGACGATCAGTCCCAGCCGCGCCGCGCTGACGAAGAAGTAGGGTGCGAGCGGGATCATGCCACCGACCGCGTAGGACGCCCCGATCGTGAGTGCGCTCTTCCAGGCCCGGGCCGGGTCCGGCTTGGCGAGATCGAGCTCGAAGCGCATCATGAAGTCGACCCACCCCTCCGGCCGCCGCTCGAGCCCTGCCAGTACCGCCTGGGACTCGTCCACTGTCAGCCCGAGCCGGGTGAGGATCTCCAGGACCTCCCGCTCCTCGAAATCGCGCTGGTTGACGATCTCGTCCTCTTCGCGCTGGCGCTCGCGGCGATAGTGGTCCGACTCGCCGCGGGCGGCGAGGAATCCGCCGAGCCCCATCGCTATCGATCCGGCAGCGACCTCGGCCAAGCCGGCCGCGACTACCAGATGGGAGCTCGCGATGGCACCGGAGATGCCGGCCGCCAGCGCGAACGGAACCGTCAAGCCGTCTGACATCCCGATGACGACATCACGGACCGCATCGCCTGCCGTGAAATGGCCCTCCACATGGGGCAGCTTGGGAAGAACCCTGGTACTCATCTCGGCAGCCTCCGGAGGTGGGATCTAAGGTCGCCTATGAGGATCGGCAGGCGGTAAACCGTCAGTTCGAGGCCAACACCACCGATTGCCACGAGGCCGATCGCGGCGAGCCAAAGCAAGGGGTCTGGCAGGTCGATTCCAAACAGCTTGGCGGCTGGCCCGAAGAGCCCGGCGCCCACCAGCCCGGCGATCATCGTGACGATCATCGCCCGGCGGGCCGTGGTCAACGGACGGGCGAGTATCGCGAGGATCCAGATGCCAAGGCCGGCCAGCACGACCGTAGCCGACGTCCGCGCCTCGTCGAGGGTGACTCCTTTCTCGCCAAGCGCCAGGTAATAGCCGCTGAAAGTGCAGAGCGCGGCAATCGCCCCGGCTGGCAGCGCGAACACGGCGACACGGCGAAGAAACCCCCGCCGTACGCGTTCTGCGCTGGGGGCCAAGGCAAGGAAGAACGCAGGGACCCCGATCGTGAAGGCGGCTATCAGCGTCAGGTGCCGAGGGAGGAAGGGGAATGGCAACAGCCAGATCGCCGTCCCCAGCCCGAGCAGGGCGACATAGGTTGTCTTCGCGACGAATAGGCTCGCCAATCGCTCCACGTTCGCGATAACGCGCCGCCCCTCCTTGATGGCCCAGGCGATGGTGCCGAACTGTCCGTCCAGCAGAACGAAGGCGGAGACGGCGCGGGCGGCCGTGCTGCCGGTACCGACGGCGACCGCGATATCGGCGGCCTTGAGAGCCAGAAGGTCGTTGACGCCGTCTCCGATCATCGCCACCGTCCGGCCCTCCGCCTGCAGACGCCGGACGACTTGCTCCTTCCCCTCCGGCGAAACCCTTCCGGTGACCGTCACTCCCGGTTGACCAGGGCTGCTTGCCGGTAACCGCAAGGCGGCCACGACAGCGCCGACTGTCGCCGGGTGGTCGCCCGAGAGTACCTCGATACCGACTCCTTGCTCGATCAACTGGCGCAGGATGTCGCCCGCTTCTGGTCGCAGCCCTTCGCGTAGGAGCACAAGCGAGATGGGTTTCGTCGGCTCTCCTTCGCCACCTTCTGACCGTCCGAGGAGCAGCACTCGGCACCCGCTGCTGGAGACCTCCGCCGCTCGCCGGGCATGCGTGCTGCCGGCCGGGAGTAGGACATCGGGGGCTCCGAGTACCCAGGTTCCGCCGGCCTCGAAGGTGGCAGATGCCCAGCGTCGCTCAGAGGAGAAGGGCACGCGGCTCAGGAGCTTCCATGGTGGTGGGGACGGAAGGGCCTCCGAGATCTGGGCGAGCTCACCCTGAGGCTCGGCCGCGACCATCGCCGCTAACGCCAGATCGCCACGCACGCCCTTCGCGAGCGGCTCGAGCCGGTCAAGTCTGAGCGTCCCGTCAGTGAGGGTTCCAGTCTTGTCGATGCAGACCACATCGGCGCGTGCCAGCATCTCGACGGCCGCGAGCTCCTGGACCAGCAGGTTCCGGCGCCCGAGCCGGACCACGGCTGTTGCCAGCGTTAGGCTCGTGAGGAGAACGAGCCCCTCGGGAACCAGAGTCACCAGAGCCGCGACGGAGGCCCGAACCGCATCTGGTACCGAGACTCGCGCCAGCAACTGGGAGGTGACGATCACGATGGCCATCGGCACGATCAGCCAGGTGATCACTCGAAGGATGCGGTTGATGCCGACCATCAGGTCCGAGCCCACGAGTTGGAAGCGCCGAGCCTGGAGAGCGATAGAACTTGCATAGCGCTCATCACCGACCTGGGTGGCGAGGCAAAGCCCCGCGCCGGACGTCACGAAGCCGCCGGCCAGCAGTCGGTCGCCAGGTGCTTTCAGCACCGGCCGGGCCTCGCCGGTCAGCAATGCTTCGTTGACCTCCATCCCGGTAGTGGCGACGGCCTCCCCGTCAACCGGAACTTCCTGGCCCTCGACCAGACGGAAGACGTCGCCCAGCACCACCTGGTCGGTCGGAATCCGACGTTCCCGCCCATCGCGGACGACCGCGACCATTGGAACTTGGACCAGCGCCAGCCTGTCCAGCGTCCACTTGGCCCTCAGCTCCCCGACCACGCCGATCGCCGAGTTCACAACTAGGATTAGGCCGAAGAAGGCGTCCTGAAGGGGGCCCACCACGAGAATCACGAGCAGCAAGCTGCCCAGCAACGCGTTGAACCGGGTCAGCAGGTTGGCGCGCAGGATCTCCTGGATCGACCGGCTGGACGGCGTCGAACTCCTGTTGGCCTGGCCGTGGGCCAAGCGGCGCGCGGCCTCTTCGCCGCTCAGTCCGACGGCGGCTGAGCGCTCGGGGTCCGCGGGCAGTGGCGTGATCGTCGACTGCATGGCGACTCTAGCCGGTAGCGGCTGCGGCCGGGGCCCCGCTCGTCACCGGCTGCTCTGCGCCCTTGGAGCCAGGGTTAGAGACCAGAAGCACGGGGCGGCTGCAGTGATGCGAGAGTTCGTGGCTCACGCTTCCAAGAAGCAGTGCTGCGAGACCGCCTCGGCCTCGGCGGCCGACGACGACGAGATATGCCTGTTCCCGCTCCGCCACGGCGTCGATGACCGCGGCTGGCGGACCGGTTTCGGCGATCATTCTGCACTCGAGGCCGGAGTCGATGAGAGGCCGGCACCACTCCGTTCTGAAGTCGCGCTTAATTTGGCGCAGCTCTCCGAGGCTGAAGTCCGGCAGCACCATTGGTTGTCCGTAGAAGCCGCCGTAGGTGACCGATTGCGACGCCGGAACCGCGAAGACAGCGACGATCTCGGCCTTCAGGGGTCGAGCCAGGGCGATCGCGTACCCGAGGGCGGCACCGGCGTGTTCGGAACCGACCAACCCGACGACGATCCGCTTGACGGCCGGTCCGATAGTTGTCATCTCATTCCAATTTCAGACCGACGGTGGTTCCGTGGCCATTGCCGACCTGACCCTTCGGGGAGGGCCCTGCCGAGGGTCGAACGACGCCATCTTGGAAGAGCGCCAGATACTCCTCATCCTCCTGAGCCATATGCATGCGCAGGATCGCGTAGAGCCCATACATGGATCGCCGCAGATCAGCTAGCTGCCCCTTGGTGAGCTGACGCGGCTGGTCTGCCAGGCGCCCGATGTCACGGACGTAGGAAGCGATTTCGGCGTGCTCTCGGAGCATGACGCCAGTCGGATCGCCACCGCCCATCGCCTTTGTGACCAGCGGGTAGAGCGCCGCGCCCTCGGCCGCCTCATGCGTCAGCAATCGCTCGACCAGTTGGCGATGAAGGCCGCGTAGTTCATTTCTCAACTGGCCGGCCGCGATGTCGCCGACCGCGTCGGCAAGCTGGAGCATCCCGGCGAGCAGCGGCTGAAGCTCGCGGTGCTCTCTGCTGACCTTGTCGTAGGCCTCTGTTTCAGCCTCCGTGGTGATGTGTCTGGGTTGCATCCTGAGGGCGCGAAGAGCGTTGAGGATCACCGCCACATCGATCGCCTCCTGGAACATGGCCCCCGCCACCGGGGGAAGCCACCCGATCGCGGCCACCACCATCGCCGCTCCCGACAGAGCCATCCCGGCGATCACGCTCTGACGGGCTATGCCGACCGCCCGCCGGGCGATGCTCATAGCGTCCACGACGCGTTCCAGGCGGTCGACGACGATCACCGCATCCGCCGCTTCCGATGCGGCCGTCGCCCCTCGGGCACCCATGGCCACCCCGATCTGGGCGCTCGCCAGAGCCGGCGCGTCGTTGATGCCGTCGCCAATCATCGCCGTGGGCGCTTGCCGGCTCTCGCGATGGACCGCCTCCACCTTGGCTTCGGGCGAGTGCTCTGAAAGAACCAGGTCGGCGCCGACCAGGGTCCCGACCGCGTCCGCGATCTCCTGGCGGTCGCCGCTCAGGATGACGATCCTCTGGACGCCGATCCGACGGAGCTCTCGGACGACCCGCGGCGCGTCGGGCCGAACCGGGTCCTCCAGCGTCAGCGCGCCGCCGAACTTCCCATCAACGGTGACGAAGGCCGCGGTCATACCCTCGTATTCGGCGCGCTCCCGGAGTCGGGCCACGCGCTCTGGGACTGGATCGCCGCCGGCGAGCCAGGAAGCCTTGCCGAGTGCGACCCTTCGGAGTCCCAATCTCCCATGAATTCCGGCCCCGGCAACCTCCTCGACCTCCGTCGGAAACTGGAGGGAGAGGCCTCGCTCGCGCGCGCCCTGGACGATCGGCGCCGCGAAGACGTGCGGTGACAGCTGGTCGAGCGACGCTGCCATCCCCAGAATGTCTGCCGGCTGCCACTCTCCGAAGGCCTCGATCGACGCCAGCCGAGGCGTGCCAGCGGTGAGCGTCCCGGTCTTGTCGAAGACCACCGTCCGGGCCTGCGCCAGCGCCTCAAGTGCGACACCGCCCTTCACGATCACTCCCCGGCCGGCCGCGCGGGAGATGCCGGCCATGAGGGCGACCGGCGCCGCCAGGATCAGAGGGCAGGGCGTTGCGACGACCACCACGGCTAGGGCTCGAACCGGGCTGCCGCTGATGAGCCAGGCGAGCCCAGCGACTCCGAGCGTGAGAGGCAGGAACCAGAGAGCGTAGCGGTCGGCCATCCGGACAAAGGGGGCCTTTGAGGCCTGGGCCTCCGCGACCAACCGGACGATGCGGGCATAGGTGCTCGACTCGGCGGTCGCCACGGCATGCATGTCGAAAGGAGGTCCCGCGTTGACCACCCCGCTGTGAACCTGGTCGCCGGCAAACCGCTCCACCGGTCGGGCCTCGCCAGTCAGGGCGGACTCGTCCAGGACAGCGCTGCCCTTGCTGACGACGCCGTCTACCGGTACGACTTCGCCCGGTTTCACAAGCAGGACATCTCCGCCGCGCACCTCTTCGAGCGGCGGCGACACCAGCTGGCCGTTTTCGTAGCGATGGACGACCTGGGGCGCCCTGGCGACGAGGGCGGCCAGCTCCCGCTTTGCTCGCCCGCCGGCGAAGCGCTCGAGGGTGTCGCCCCCAGAGAGCATCACGGCGATCACGGCGCCGGCAAGCTCCTGGCCAAGTGCGAGCGATCCAGCCATCGCCAGGAGTGCGATCAGGTCGACGCCGAATTCGCCACGCCTCAGGTCGCGGGCTATCGACCAGGTCAGGGGCAGTAGGGCGAACACCGTCGTGGCACCCCAGGCGACGCCAGCAGCAACCGGTAATCCGAGCAGCCAGAGCGCCAGACCGACGCTGATCCCCAAGGCGGCCAGAGCGAGGACGATCTCGGGTCGCCCGGCGATCGCCAGCGGGATCTGGCCGCGGCGCCCGTCCGACGAGGCCGGTGCCTTCACCTTTCCTTCGGTTGCCGCAGCCGGAGACGCTGGGATGTGTCTGCCGGTCATTGCGGTCAGGCTAAGCGGCTACCCGAGACCTTCACAGAGACCATCGACCCGAAGACTGGGGGACTCGGGACCCTGGATTCATGTTCTTGACTAGGCCAGTCTGGGATGGTGAACAAGCAGATTCTGGTTGCGTTGGATTCGGGTCAGGCGGCCCGGTCAGCGCTCAAGCTCGCGGCGCGCCTGGCAAGTGCGCTGGATGCGAGCCTGGTCCTCGTTCGCGTGCTCTCACCCTCGGAACCCGAAACGCCGGTCCGCAAGGAGTTCGCAGCCGCCGGCACCGAGCTCGCGGCTCAGGGGATCCGCGCCCATTACGAGCTGATAACGGCGGAGCCTTCGGCGGTGCCCGATGAGATCCTGGCCCTCGCCGCCGCCTTGCCCGCCTACTTGATCGTGATGGGGTCGCGCGCCCGTCCGGCCGTGGCCGAGCTACTGTTCGGCAGCGTCAGCGCCCAGGTGGTCTGGCGATCCGCGTGCCCGGTGCTTGTGGTCCGCCCTGGCGACGGACAGAGTCAGGCAGATCCACGACTGATCTTGCTGGCGCTGGAAGGGGACGAAGGCTCCGAGCCGCTGCTGAACGTGACCGAAGATCTCGCCCGCGCCCTGCAGGCCGCAGTCCAGGTCGTTCATGTCTCGTATCCGAGCGGCGATCAGCTGGAGCGTTCGCTTTACCACGCACGACAGACGCACGGCGAGCAGGCGCTCGCGAAGGCTGTGAAGCGGCTGCGGAGTGCCGGTGTTGAAGTCACTTCCGTTCAGCTTTTCAACCGCGATGGGATCGCCACTGAGCTCGCGCGCCACGCGGAGGATGTGGGCGCCGACCTGATCGTTGTCGGCCTCCACGAGGGATCGCGACCTGAGGAACGCGTCTTGGGGACGCTGCCACATTCCGTAATCCGTCGTAGCAAGCGCCCAGTCCTTATTTCCAGAGAGCGCCAAGGACGGTAAGGGATCCGATGAAGGCCACGGCGACGCGACTGGTATTGCTCGGCCTCGCAGCGGCCTGGGGCGCGCTTCTTGTTATTACGGGGCCGCGACACGCTCTGCTGCTGTTCACTCCGGCTCAGCTTTGCTAGGTTATGAGGTGACGGTCGATAGGACCTTCCACTTTCGCGAGCCGCGGACCACCGGTCCTGTAGTCGTGCAGCCAGCCCAATAGCCAAAAGGCCGGGAAGAGAACGATCAGGACGAGCACCGTTGCGAAAGCGATTTTCCCATACCCCATTACGTTTCCTCCTTCCCGAGGCGCTGATCCAGCCTCTAACAGGATGGTCAGCTAAGTGGGGTTAGTTGCTGAGTGCGTTCGACACAACGTTGGACATGAGCTGCTCGATCTTGCTCGCGATCGAGTTGACCAGATCCTGAATAGTCGTCTGTGCCACTGCACCACCTCGTCCAGGTTCTGGCCGACGCTTTTCAAAGGTGGCCGGTAGGTCCCGCTCACGGTCAGTCTGGTCGTGCGCGCGTCGCGCGGCGTGAGGCCCAGCTTCCCGTCGAAGCTGGGAAGGAATCCGGCGGTGGTGGCCGGCCTCCAGGAGATCGGGATTTCCGCCCAATCACCAAACCTGGCGCGTGGGAGGGCAAAAGTCAATCCGATCATGGCCCCCGCATCCTGATCGGCAGATCGGGAAATCGAGCACTAGGCCTCAGGACTCCGGTGCCGAGGGACGCCAACCACATCGGCGTCGAGGTCCGGTCGCGGCCGATTCTCGGAGGCCTGCATCACGTCTACGAGCGTGCGCCTTGACCTTCCGGATGGAGTTTTTTGGCTCTCCTGTAGCTTTCGTGGGTCATGCACGGCCGGGTAGCGCCAGCTGAAGTCGACCGAAGCTGCCGATCAGCGGTGCGGCGGAGTGGAACCCGAAGGCACGGCGGGTAAGCAAGCGGATGCGAGTGTTGAGGGATTCGATGCGAGCATTGCTGAGGTCGTGGACGAGGCTGTTGAGGATCGCCTCGAAGTGCTTGTCGATGCGTCGAAGCCCATGGAGGGCGTCCTTGCCCCGGCGAAGCCGGCGGCTTACCCGAGCCACGATCCAGCCCACCGTCCGCCAGCTGATCCGCATCAGCTCGGAGACAGCGGTCGCATCGCTGTGGACCGCCAGCCAGGCGACCTGGTCGTCGAACGAGCGGGACGGGTCACGACTCGCCGCTGGGGTCGCATTTCTGCTCGTCGCCGCCTGCCAGCTCCCCGGCACAAGCTCCACCTGCAAGTCGCAGATCGATTGGGTGGACTTCATCCAGGTCGGGTCGACCCAATCCTCGCGCGGCCTGAGAAGGTAAGCACTCGGAACACCGGCGACCCGGAATCCCACGACCGCCAGGTGTCCAGCGGCTGACTCTCCGACCTCCGAGATCAGACGCGGGAACCAGCTCTCGAGGCTTCGCGTGAGGGCGTCGCCCCAGTCGCCCACAGGGTGCTCGACGATGAAGTGAGCGTAGGAGAGATCCTGGGCGCGACAAAGGGCCGATCGGCCCCCGCACGGGGGACCACCAGACCGCCCCAGGCCGAGTAGCCAGATGTGGCGACGCCGCCCCCCCAGCACCGAAGGAGTGGCGCCGCGCGCGAACCTACGAGATCGCCTGGCTCCGACCGGCAGGGTCGGCCTCGACGAGGTGCCGGATGCTGGTGACGAACCACATCGCGACCACGACGATCGTCAGGTAGCCCAGGACAGCCAGGCTGTTGGCGAACAGCCCCCAGGATATGAGGCCGATGGCCGCGACGCCGAGGATCGCCGTTAGGACCAGGTATGGGCTCGTCCTGACGTCGTCAGGCTCCTTCCAACCCATGGTGGTGTGGCTGCCATCTGAGCGTCCATGGCCGCGGAGGTCGAAGACCAGGATGTTGTAGCCTGCTGCGTGCGGGTACTGAGACTTGTCGTAGGGCTCTCTGCGGCTGGACGTCCAGCCGTGCACCATCACGATGGTCTGATGCCGGAGTCCGGGGATCCACCTGCCCCGGAGGGTGAGCCCGGCTGGGTCCTTGAAGGCCACGTCCGTGTAGGCCCCGCCGCGGGCGCTTGGGGGCGGGCCGATGTCCCAACGGCGCGGGTGAAGGGTCATGACCTCGAAAGCCCCGGAAACGGCCACCCAGAGGCCGATCACGCTCAGCACGCCCAAACCAGCACGTCTCAGCCAGCGGGGGAGCACATCACAAGTGTTCCAGGCCAGCGCCGAATCGAGGCTGCCGGCTAGACGCGCGCCGCCATGTAGAGCCCATCGATCAGTTCGCGATGATGCTCCGTGATCAGGCGGCGCTTCGGCTTGAGGGTGGGGGTGAGCTCGCCCGCCTCCTCGCTGAAGTCCTGGCTCAGCAGAGCGAACCGCTTGATTGTCTCGAAGGTGGCCAGGCCGCTATTGCACTCGTCCACCCAGGACTGGAAGAACGCATGCACTCGCTCGTCCTGGGCAAGCAGGGCCGGATCGCCCGTAAACAGCCCATCGGCCGCCAGACCCGCCCAGTCGGGGACGATCAACGCCACCGCATACGGCCGCTGGTCGCCGATCACAAGAGTGGCGGCTACGAAACGATGCGCGCTCAGCCGGGCCTCGATCGGTTGAGGGGCTACGTACTTGCCACCCGCGGTCTTGATCACGTCCTTCTTCCGATCGGTGATCGTGATGAACCCGCTCGGGTCGATCGCACCGATGTCGCCGGTGTGTAGCCATGCTCCGGCAAGCGCCTCGGCGGTGGCGGTCGGGTCGTTCAGGTAGCCGACCATGACTGCCGGGCCGCGGACAAGGAGCTCGCCATCCTCCGCCGCGATCACCTCAGTGCCGGGCAGCGCCCGTCCGACTGTCCGGTACCGGTGCGCTGTCTCGGTGTTGGAACTCACAGCCGCGGTCGATTCAGTCAAGCCCCATCCCTGCAGGATCTTGACCCCCACCGCCCAGAAGAACTCCTCGACCTGCTCGCTCAATGGTGCGCCGCCACTGATGAAGAAGCGAAGCCGGCCCCCGCTGACTCTCTCGCGAACGGCGTTCAATACAAGCCGATCGAGAATCCGAAGCAATAGCCCGGGTGAGTTCCCGGAATGGTCGCTCAGGCGCCGCCTGCCCTGGTCCACCGCGACTCGGAACAGCGCTCGCTTCCAGGTCGGTTGCCGGCGGACCTGGTCATGGACTGCATCGAATGCCTTCTCGAACACCCGGGGGACACCGAGCATCACGGTGGGGCGAACGTCGACGATGTCCTCCGCGAGATGGTCGATACCACGGGAGAGCCAGATCGACGCGCCGGCCATGGAGGGTACGAAGACACCGTCGACCCGCTCCATGACGTGCGAGTAAGGCAGATAAGAAAGGATTTGGTCGTTCGGGCCCAGGTTGAAAACCTCCAGGGCGTGGGCCGCCATCTCGACCAGATTTCGTTGCGCCAGCATCACGCCCTTGGGGGCCCCGGTCGTGCCGGACGTGTAGATCACGGTCGCCAGGGTGCCGGGTCGAAGCGCGTTCAGGCGCCGCTCGAGCTCGGTGAAAGCCGCGGGATCGAGGGGGGTTGCCGCCCAGACGGCGACCTCGTCCATGAGGACGACGCGGCGGAGCGGGTCCTCCAGCTCGAGCTTGGCGGCGAGATCCGCTCCAGAGGTCACCGCCAGCTTGGCGGCGGCGCCGCGGACGATGTGACGAACCGTGGCCGCGGTGCTGGTCGGGTAGATCGGCACCGTGACCGCTCCCGCAACCTGGATCGCCAGGTCTGTGTAAAGCCACTCGGGCCGGTTCTCGGCCAGCAGCACGACCCGGTCACCGGCCCTGACGCCCGCGTTCACCAGGGCGGCCGCCACTCGCAGGCTGCACCGGCCGAATTCGGCCCAGCTCAGCTGCTGCCAGGCGCCACCGATTACGTAATGCAGGTAGGGGCGTTCGCCATAGTCACGAACGTGCCCGAGCATGATCCCGGGCCCCGTCCGCTCCGCCTCGCCGGTGATCGCCGGCGGCCCATGGTCGGGGCTCGCAAGATCGCGGGTTAGCAGCACATGTCCAGATTGCACGCGCGGGCCGCGGCTGCCACGGGCAGTTCGGCCCGCCGCGCGGGGGTCGTTCGGCAGTTGAACTGCAGCTTGGGGCGGCAGAAGCTGTCCTCATGAGGACAGAGGTCCGATCTCCAAAACTCGTGAGCGCCCCGGCGGCCACGTACCTCGTGCTGGAAGGCTCGGGCAGCCCTCGCAGCATCCGATTCAAGAATGCGATCAAGGCCGCGGTCGGCACCACGTACAAGATGCAGGAGCGGGTGGAGGGCCACGAGACCCGCCTGGGTCCGCTGGGTCGGGTGGTTGAGGCTCTTCACGACTCGATCCGTCACCGGACCCAAGTCATTCGGGACAGCCAGCCCACGAGCGTCGACCTGACGAGCGTGGTGCCTGGTGACATCGTGCTCCGGCGCACCGGTGATCTCGTGCCCGCGGACCTTCGCCTCATCGACGCCAAGGAGTTGGAGTGTGATGAGGCGGTCTTAACCGGGGAGGCGATGCCCAAGAGCAAGACGTGATCGTCGAAGTGTGGAAATGCGAAGAGGACTGGCGAATGAACGATCGCGCCGATCTTGCCGTCGGTGCGCCGGCAAAAAGGATGGATAGCAATGGTGAATGACTCGCTGCGCGTCAAGACGATAGTGGTCGGCGTCGACGGATCCGATCACGCCGCCGCGGCGATGGCATGGGCAGTCTCGATGGCCCGAGGCATGGGGTCTCAGATCGTTGCTGTCTATGGGGTGGCTCCGACGATCTACGTCGATGCGATGTCCCTAGGCTCAATGCCACCTCCGGAGTACGACCCTGAGTGGCGGGCCGCAATTCTCAAGGAGCTCGATGAGGACTGGACCAAGCCAGCTCGTGAGGCCGGCGTCGCCTGCAGGACCGTTATGCGAGACGGCCGACCGGCCACCGTAATCTCTGAGGTCGCTGACGAGGCCAAAGCCGATGTGGTCGTGGTCGGCCGCCGCGGCCGAGGCGGGGTCGGCGAACTGCTACTTGGCAGCGTCAGCCACGAGGTCGTGCTTCATACCAGGCGGCCCGTCTTGGTGGTCTCAGAGCCGCCTTCGGCATAAGCATCCAACCCGCGTGAGCGCATGCGGCGCACCCGAGCAATCTCGAAGAGGCTAGTCCCGTGGATAGCCGTGGACAATCGACCATTCGCTCGAGGTGCTGGACAAGAGCACATGCCTCTTCCTCTTGGGATCGCAACACCTGGGCCGGATTGCCTTCGTCGCCAACGACCGTCAGGAGATCTTTCCGGTCAGCTACGAAATGGAGGGCGAAATAGTCGTCTTCCGAACTGGACCCGGAGCCAAGCTCGACTTCGTCCCCAACCGCCGGGTCGCCTTTGAGGTCGACAGCTGGGACGCGGCACTGGGCATAGGGTGGAGCGTGGTCATCCGTGGTAGAGGAGGTCACCGAGAACCCGGGTCGGACCACTCCCGGTTCGCCCAGTCGCACCCGGCGATCGCTGGCATTGACTGGCGATTGCACAATCTGAAACCACGGGTCACCGATTCCAGGATCAGAGGTGTGTCGATGGCGCGAGGGTGGGGGGGTCGAACTGAGGCGCCCAGGATCCGCCACAGGCCGGAGTTAGTCGATTGGTGCCGCCGCGACAACCGGCAGGGCAGGACCCGCACCATCGGCCGTTCTCTCCCTGACCGTGAGAACCCGGTGATGTTGGGTAACTCAACGGGCCAGCCCCTGCGCCTCGAATTCGTGACGCAGCGACTGAGCCCGCCGGGGTTGTAGCGCGCCGTTACGGAACTATCGCCATTCGGCTTTCGACCTTGGTCACGCCAGGTGCGGCGCTGGCTGCCTTTCGTGCGGTCTCCGCCTCGTTCCAGGAGCTCACCTGCCCATGAAGAATGACGGTGCCGTCGGAGGTCTCGAGCCAGATGCGGCGGGCGTCCAGCTGTGCCTGCCGACGCAGTGCCTCAGCGATCTTCGACTTGACCTCCTTTTCGTGCGGTCTGGGCTTGACGGTGATCAGGTTGACGACTCCGCGAACCCCGCTCAGGTCACGGACAAGCCTGGTCGCGGCATCCGATTGGTATTGCCAATCGACCTTTCCGTCGAGCGTGATCCAGCCCTCGCTGACCTTGGCGGTCACAGCACCCTGGGGAATCGTCGCACTCCACTCGAGCAGGCGGGAGACGGTCTCGGCGATGTCCGTGTCGTCATGCAGGTGCTGAGAGGGAACTTCTACGGCGAGTTCATCAGCGACCGCTCTGACTCCGTATATGCGCCGCGCCGCCTTGACCGCTGTGATCTTCGCCGCGTAACTGTCGACGTGCCCGGTGAGCGTGATCGCGCCATCGCTGGCCGCCACACCGACATCGGCGGAGTCGACACTCGGCTCCCAACTCAACTCCTCCATCACCTGTGTCTGAAGCTCTTTGTCCTGGCGCATGTTGGCCTCCGTAACTTGGTTCAGGGCGTCGGCCGCTGGACGCGACGTATGACGCCTGTACTCAACTTCAAGTTGCCGGAAACGCCGTTCTGCCACCAGTGCCGGGGGTCCCGTCGCGGCCGGGCCGATGGGCCCCCACACCGGCCCGGCGCTATTGCGGGGCGGCCACGGAGCCGGGGCCGGGCCCGTTCGGCGCCACGGCAAAGGCTCGCTGCTTATCCGCATAGCCTCGCAGTCGTTCGGCCACCAAATGATGGACGGTCGCCTCGGGATAGGAACCGTCGGCCTGTCGCTCGCCGGCTGTCCTGCCGGTCAGGATCTCTATGCTCTCGTCCACGGTCGCCACGGCCCAGACCCGAAATCGCCCTTCTTCGACAGCCTTGACCACCTCGTCGGACAACATCAGATGCTTCACGTTCGTGGCAGGGATGATGACGCCCTGGTTCCCACTCAGGCCCAAGGCTCTGCAAACGCGGTAGAACCCTTCCACCTTCTGGGTCACGCCACCAACCGGCTGGATCTCGCCGTGCTGGTTGACCGAGCCGGTGACGGCGATGCCCTGATCGATGGGTAGGCCGGAGATGGCGGAGAGCAAGGCATAGAGCTCAGTCGAGGACGCCGAATCTCCTTCGATCTCTTCGTAGGACTGCTCGAAGGTGAGAGTGGCTCGCATCGCGAGCGGCCAGTCCTGAGCGTATCGCTCGGCCAGATAGCCAGAGAGGATCAGAACTCCTTTGGAGTGGATCGGGCCGGAGAGCTCGATTTGACGGTCGATGCTGTCGACGCTGCCCCTTCCGAGTGCGACGCTGGCCGTGATCCGGGTGGGCATTCCAAAGGTGTAATCGCCGAGCTCGGCCACACTCAAGCCGTTCACCTGGCCGGCGCGGGCACCTGAGACGTCGATCATGAGCGTCCCTTCGCTGATCATGCGATCGATGCGCTCTTCGACCAGGTTGGCGCGTCGGTCCTTGGCGGCCACCGCCTTGTCGACGTCTTCCGCGGCGGTGAGCTTGTGGCCCGCCTTGCCCGCCCAGAAGCTGGCCTCCGTGACGAGGTCAGAGATGTCGAGGAGCCGCGCCGAGAGCCGTCCTTGATGGTCGGCCAGGCGGGCGCCATGTTCGATCACCCTGGCCACCGCCGAGCGTTCGAAATGCCTGAGGCCAGAGTCTCGGACTGTCCGGCTGATGTAGGCGGCGTAGCTGTGAACAGTGTCGTCACTCAGCGCCATGTCGGGCGAGAAGTCGGCCTTGACTTTGAAGAGCTGGCCAAAGTCCTCATCAAGCGCGAGGAGGAGTCGGTAAATTGCCGGCGCGCCGATCAGCACCACCTTGACCTGCAGCGGGATCGGCTGCGGCGCCAGGGTTGCTGTGGGAACCGGGGTGAGCTGCTCACCGAGGTTCTCAATGCGAACCTCGCGCGACCTGAGAGCTCGTTTCAAGGCATCCCACGCGAAGGGAGTCCTCAGGATATCGGCGGCCTCCAGGACCAGGAAGCCGCCGTTGGCACGATGGAGGGCCCCTGCCTTGACCTGGTGGAAGTCGGTGAACATCATCCCGAAGCTGGCTTGGTACTCGATCCGACCGATGAGGTTGTAGTACGTCGGGTTGCGCTCGAGGATGATCGGAGCACCGGATTCGGCGCTGCGGTCCACCAAGACATTGACCCTGTATCGGTCCAGGTGGTCGTTGTGGATGGCGGTTTCGCGAGGAGTCGCCGGCAGTTGCTGCTGAGGTTCGCGTGGTTCCCGGAAGTCAGCGAGGTGAGCCGGGATGTCGTCTCGAATCCTCTCCAGGTGGGCGATCACGTCCGCGCTCTCCGAATACTTGTCTCGCATCTCCTGGAGCAGCGGATCGACCGCGAAGAGGGCCACCTCGCGCTCGAGGCTGGTCATCCGCTCGGCGACCTCGTGATCGAGCAGCTGGAGTCGGCGGATCTCCGAAGCCACCTCAACCTGAACTTCCTCGCCATGCCGCTGGATCGTCTGCCGCTGCGCATCGGTTAGCTTCTGGACTTCCTCCGGAGTGATCGGATGGCCATCTTTAAGCGGCATCGAGACGAATCCGGTCGGGGTGGGCTCGACCACGAAGTCCCGCTCCTGGGCAAACGTACGAAGGCGCTCCAGGAGGGCGTCGCGCTGGGCTCCCACAGCCGCCAGCGCCTCGTGTCGACGCTCGTCATAGCGTTCGGTCTCAAACGCATGCCCGATCTGCTGGCGAGCGCGGTCGATGAGCTGCGACATGGCGGCCGCAAACTCCTTTCCCGAGCCCGCCGGCAGCTTGATCGCCAGCGGGCGGTCGATGTTGTCGAAGTTGTGCACATAGATCCAGTCGTCGGGACGTGGGAGCGTCTTCGCGTAGCGCTCGAGATGCTCCAGGACGGTGCTCGCCCGGCCGGATCCGGCCGCACCGGCGACGTAGAGGTTGTATCCGAGGCCGTCGGACTCAAGGCCAAAGGCGATCGCTTCGAGGGCCCGGGGCTGGCCCATGGTGCCTTCGATCGGCTCAACATCGGCGGTGCTTTCAAAGGTCAACTGGGTGGGGTCGATACGGCACCGGAGCTCGTCGGCCGGTAGCAAGAGACGCTCGCCAGCCCTCGGTGCAGAAGTTGGAGCGACCATCAGTGCTTGCCTGTGGAGGTTGCTGCAGGGGACGTCGTGATACCTCCCAAAACCCCTGCCCGGGTCGACCTCTTGCCCCCGCGCAGCGGGGCTGGAAGACTGTGGAGCCGGAACCGGCGGCCGGTGATGGAGGACGCGTAAATCGCGAGCCAATGGGAGTGCGGTCCTGGAGCCCGAGTCCGGACCGGCAGGCTCCGGATCGACTCCGCGTAGGGGCCCATCTCGTCGGTGACTTCGCGGACCAAGCCCTTGACCACAACGCTCCAGCCCGCCTCCGCCACCGGGTCCCAGTCATCCACCTCGAATGACACCGCTGTTTTTGGGGCCCAACTCAGCTTGGTGCCCGGCGCAGTACGAAAGGCCACGATGGCGCCGTCCATCGCGTAATTCACGGGGAAGATCTCAATCTGTCCCTGGACCAGGAGTGCAACGCGGCCGAGATCGCGTGAGTCGAGCAAGAACAGGCACTCCTGCTCGGATAGGATCTCGAGGTTGGTTGGAGAATCCATGGCGAACTCTTCAATCGCCGTGCGATCGGCCAGTCAGCGCGTGGCCCGGCCTCGGCTTCGGCGAGGCAACTCCGGGAGCCTTGTCGTGGTTGCGGAAGTTAAGCCGATCCTCAACGCTGACCGCCCGATCGACGGTCCCCGCGAAATGCAGCAGTAGCTCGACGTCGGCGCGGCGCTCGATTGGGTCATCGTCGCGCAGGTAGACTTTTAGTAGGTCGCCGCGGCTGACGACGCCGAGAATGCCGTTCTCGTCGACAACCGGCAGTTGCTTGATGTTCCGTTCGCGCATCAGTCGAGCGGCTTGGCCAAGGCTGGCGTTGGGCTCGATGGTGACGGGCGGGTGAGTCATCAGCTGACGAGTTGTCGATCCTCGAGCTTGGCTCCTTTGGAGCCGGCGGCGACGCGATTCGAATAGTTCTGGCCTCTCCTCGCCGACGGGCTCCTCCTTCAGGAGCAGGTCTGGCTCGGAGACGATGCCGACCAGCCGGCCGTCGAGGTCGACAACCGGCATTGCGCCGACACGATGCTGCTGGAGCTGGGCCGCGATATCTTTGAATCGGGCGCCCTGCGTGACTACATGTACCGGGAACGTCATTACGTCCTTGACCTTTGTGAGCACGGGGATAGCCTCCTGCTCAGGACGCCCTAATTGAAGAGCAGGAGGTCCCTTATCGGAGGGGCCATTTGCCCACCTACCTTCGGGCCTGGCTAGCCTCAGATTGAGAATCCATGCGAACAACACGAAGGCATCCCCCGGACCGCCCCACCAGGGTCTACGAGCTGATCGCTCGCGGTGTCGTTGCTAGGGACCCGAGGGATTCCTCGACCGAAGCCGCAGCCCGCATGCGCTCAGAGTATGTCGCGCTCTCGCCGTGCTTGATGGGGAGGCGATCGTCGGGAGCATCACCGAACGGGACCTGATGCGGGCGGTGGCCGACGGCCGGGGGCACTTCGGATGGGTGAATCCGTGATTCTGCACGCCTCGTGGCGAGAGACCCCCAGCGTCCCGCTGCCAGGCGCCTCGCCGAGAGGACCTGTAGCGAACTGATCGAGCTGGCCTGCGCGGCCTCGGAGGGGCTCGCCTTGGAAAGGGTCGCTGCTGGGGTTCGGGAGGGCGGCCCGCGTTATCGGATGCCACTCCCGAGGGCGGCAGATGCGTCCGATCGCTGACCCGAGTCCACTCCAATTGACACAGCGGGGTCGCGAGCGCGGTCCCTCAGTGCAGCCCTGAAGTAGATCGCCCGTCCGCCCCACCAGCAGTCGAGACAATGACCCGATCGAACGGGTGAGGATGTCCGCCTGCCGGCATTCCTGCCCTCACGCCTTCATCGGGGCCCTCAAAGGCGACCCCGGAACATGATTTTCACCTCACCCACAGAATCGTTGACGGGCGCGAGGGCAGCCAGGGTAACTCGACTCTCGGCTCGCGGACCCTACCAAGGCTCAACTACCGGCACCATCACCGGCCACGGTTCCAATGCCAGCAGGTCGCGAGCCGACAGGAAGCCGGCGAGCCGGCCGTGCTCTGTCACGGGCAGGTGGCGGACCCTGTGCTTGATCATGACCGAGGCCGCATGGCGGGCTTCCTCATGCGCCTCGATAGTGTGCGGCGATTGGGTCATGTATTCGGAGATGTGCACCATGGACGGATCGCGCCCGTCGGTGATGGCCCGCATAAGATCTCGCTCGGTGATGACGCCGACGATCTCATCGCCCACCACCAGCGCCAGCGCGCTGACCCGCTCGCTGCGCATCCGCGCCGCCGCCTCTGTCAGCGACTGCTGCGGTTCACAGTCCACGATGCGCTTAGACATCAAGTCGCGGACGGTCATCGCGGTCTTCGACTCACGGCGTTTGACGCTCATCAGGAACCGCCAGGAGTCGGCTGGGCCGTCTCAACGTCCAGCACCCCGGCCACAGTCCGCGCTACCGAAGCCGCCAATTTCAATGATGTCGGGTCGGTCGTCCCTGACAGCTTGACCAGGCCTCCTTCCACGCATACCGCCAGAGCGGAAAGGGTTGCGCTTTCGGCATTGAGCCGGCGCTCGACAGCTTCGCGGATCGCACCGTCATCCCGAGCGAGCACCTCGATGAGGTCGTGCCGACTGATGACTCCGACAACCGCTCGTCCACGCACAACGGGAAGCCTCTTGACATGCGCGTCGAGCAGGCGCTGAGCCGCGATCCCGACATCGGTATCCTGGTCGCAGGTGATCACCGGTGAGCTCATGACGTCGCCCACTGTCTTGGGGCGGCGCATGCGCACTGCCGGGATGAGCTGAGCCCTCGGATCGGTCGCCGCCTCCAGGTCGAGAAGATCCGCCTCGGAAACGATCCCAACGAGCTCACCGTCAGAGGTGACCACCGGTAGAGCGCTGAGGTTCAGCGTGCTCATCAGCCGGGCGGTCTCTTTGAGCGTGGTTTCCGTCCTCACGGTCACTGGCGGACTGCTCATCAGCTCTCCGGCTTTCATGTCCAGAACCTCCGTGAGTTCACGACACCATGCCGGTCGGGATCATCATTCCTGAACAGGCAGCCGGTGATCTGAGACGGGCCGACCGCCATCCAGCTGGATCGATCGCCGGGCGCCGCGGGCCGCACCGGAAGGCCCTGCAGCTCCTGGCTGAGGGTATCCAGCCCGCCTGTGATCTCGAGTAGGACGCCCCGCGCGACGACACTCCAGCCGGTGCCGGCGACCGGGTCGTAGCCGTCCACTTCGAAACTGGCGCGGTCGGCAGCGCCTCGGTCCAGCTTGGTCCCCGGCCCGGTTCGAAACGCTGTCGCGCCTCCGCTGACGCCGAAGTTGACCGGGAAGGTGTGGGGCTCGCCGGCAATGACGACGGTGAGCCGGCCCAGGGTTTCGGTCTCTAGCCGGCTCCAGCACTCAGCCTCCGCGACCTCGATGAGGCCATCCGTTGCTGGCTCCTGGCCGGCTCGTCCGACCCTGGTGACGCTGATACCGCCCTGTTCGTTCATGGCCTCAGCCTGCGCCTGCGAGTTGCACCATGGGAGGGCCGAAGGTCCCGTCGTCGGCGTACCAGACGTCCCTGCGATCGACGGACCTATGCCCCTGTTGACCGGGCCCGCCACGGCCCGATCCTTCAGTTGCAATGAATACCTCATCATCGACTTCCAGAAGGAAGTTCACCAAGGTCCTCTTCGCAGTCGACAACACCCCTCATTCCAAGTCCTCGGTGAGCGCCGTCGGGGCGCTTGCCAGCAGGGCGGGGGCACGCGTCTTGGTGCTCCACGTTTTGAATCTTGGAGTCCATTTCCACGCGGGCCACTCGGACGTCGACCCCCGGAGGGCGTCGCGCGCGCTGGTAGACGGAATTGCGGGCCAACTGGCCGCACAGGGCGTCACAGCGACCACTGAAATCCGCTCGGCGGAGCCGGACAATATCCCGGGGGCGATTGCCGGCGCGGCGGCTGAGTTCGGAGCCGACTTGATCGCACTCGGCTCAAGGGGACGCTCGGACCTGGGGGGGTTGTTGCTCGGCAGCGTCAGCCACCGCGTGCTGAGCCGAGTCGACTGCCCGGTTCTGGTCGTGCGCCCTACGCGCGACAGAGACCCACAGTCCCAGATCAGGCGAATTTTGCTGGCGATCGCCGGCGGCGACGAGGTCCCACACGCGATCGAGGCCGCAACCGCCGTCGCGCGCGCGGCTGATGCCCGGGTGCTCGTCGTTCACGTTCGCTACCTGGCGGTGGCAGACACGGCAGCGTGGGTGGAGCCCGACAGCGAGGCGAACGCGGTGGTCGCGGCAATCGTCGGCCAGCTGCGCTCGGCAGGGGTCGAGGCCGAGGGAAGGATCGCTGGTCCGTCCTCCTTCATCGCGCGGGACATCGCTACGGCGGCCTCCGAGTGGGACGCCGACCTGATCGTGATGGGCTCCGAAAGGCTGTCCGAGCTGCGCGGCTTCTTGGTGAGCAGCGTCGACCATGAGGTCATCCACCTTGCCGATCGTCCGGTGCTGGTCGCGCAGAGGCCCGGTAGCGATGTCGAATCTTCGCGACCAAGTCAGTAGTACCGCGGAAAATAAAGGAGAAATTCTAAGGTCTAGCAGGACGCTCGAGGTAATCGACGGGCGATCAACTGTCCTACGCGCAACGAGGTGGATGTCGAGACGTGTCTGACCTGCGCCCACAACCGCGGCTTCAAGTCCAACAATGGCGAGATGCAGATCAAATGCAGCGGCCAGGCGCCTTTTATGGGAACACGCGATAGCTTCGATTGGCTCCAGATGGGCCTGTATCCTAGGCTCGTTCAGGAGCGGCGCCGAATCTAGATGTCGAGAAGGAGATGGCGTCGGGTCGAGCCAGCCGAACCCACCCGACGTCTGACTGCCGTCAGTGCCGGCTAGCCTGGTACCCGAAGCAACCCTGACGACGGCGGCGGCGGCGGGCCATACGGCTCAGGAGTGCTTGCGGCTTGTCGACACCGGTCCTGGAGGGCTGAGCAGTGCCGAAGCATCAGAGCGGCTGCTGCGGTCGGGGCCGAACCTTGTCGGCGTGGAGGCGAGATCGCTCCGGGCGATCTTCCTCGAGCAGGTCCGCAACGGGATCAACATCCTCCTCGCGGTCGCGGGATTGCTCACCATGGCCACTGGCGACCTGGTCGATGGATCGATCATCGTCGGCCTGATCGCACTCAACGTCGGTCTGAGCATCGTCCAGGAATACCGCGCCGAGAAGGCGCTGGCGGCGCTTCGAGCGCTACTCCCCGTTCATTGCAGGGCTATCCGCGGCGGAGCCGAGGTCGAGGTGCCCTCCAGCGAGCTGGTACCTGGCGACATCGTGTCGATACGCAGCGGCGACCTCGTCCCGGCCGACCTGCGATTGCTCGCCTGCGACGAGCTCGAAGCCAACCAGGCGACGCTCACCGGCGAGTCGGTCCCCCAGGCGAAGACGGTCGTCCCGGTCACCAGCGGGTCGCCGGTGGATTGGACGGATATCGCGTTCGCTGGCACCACCGTCGTGGGCGGACAGGGCAGGGGGGTCGTCATCGCGACCGGCTCGCGGACCCAGTTCGGCGAGACGGCCTCGTTGGTGAAGGGCGTACGGGTGGCGAGCGACTTCCAGGTCAACCTGACGCATTTCGCGGCCTTCCTGCTGCGATTCGGTCTGATCCTGGCGGCGGTGGTCTTCGTGAGCAACGCGTTGCTCGGGCGCGGAATCCTCGTCTCGATGACGCTGGCGCTGGCGGTCGCGCTCGGCATCGTGCCGGAGGCACTGCCGGCGGTGACCGCCACCACGCTGGCACTGGGTGCGGCGGCACTGGCTCGGAAGGGCGTTTTGGTCCGGCGTCTTGCCGCCGTCGAGGACCTTAGCGTCGTGGACACACTCTGTATCGACAAGACTGGGACGATCACCGAGAACCGCACCAGTGTGGTGGAGATCTGGCCCGATGAGACTCGGGAGTCCATCCTCGAGGCTGCTGCGCTCTGCTCGAGCTATCCGGAGCGGGGCGCCAGCATCATCGACGATGCGGTCGTCGCCGCCGCCCAGGAGTCGGGGCTGAACCTCTCAGCTCTGGCTCTACTGCCCCGCCGCATTCTGGTGCGCTTCAGCTCCGAGGCCAAACGGATGGTGGTCGTCGTCGATCGGCCGGGCGGCAGCGAACTCCTGTGCAAGGGCGCCGCCGCGTTGGTCGTCGTACGCTGCTCCCGGGTCCGCATCGCCGGGGTGGACCGCGAGCTCGAGGGTGAGCGGCCGGCGGTCGAGGGTGAGGTTGAGAGGCTCCAGGCAGCTGGCGGCCGCGTTCTCGCGGTCGCCGGCCGAACCCTAGGTGCTGGAGCCGAGGTCGTCGGGCCCGGCGACGACACCGGACTCACATTGCTTGGGCTGCTGGCTCTCTCCGACCCTCCCCGTGCCGGCGCCGGCGCGGCGCTGGCTCGAGCCGAGGAGCTTGGGGTGCACGTGAAGATCGTCACGGGAGACGCCCTCGCCCGCGCCGGAGCCCTGGCTCGTCAGATCGGAATGGATGTGCCCGATCGCGCAATAGTCAGCGCCACCGAACTGTCCGACCCCGACGTGGGGTCGATCGCCGCTGAGGGGCGGATCTTCGCGGAGGTGGTCCCCGCCGATAAGTACCGCCTGGTGCGCGCGCTCCAAGCTACCGGCCGCCACGTTGCGGTGACCGGGGACGGCGTGAACGACGCCCCCGCCCTGCAGACGGCTGACGTCGGCATCGCGCTCGCCAGCGGCACTGACGCCACCAAGGGTGCCGCCGACCTGGTCCTCCTCCGCGACGATCTCGGGGTGATCGTGGACGGCATCGAGGAAGGCCGGCGGACCTTCACCAACATCAACCGCTACCTGCTCTACACCATGGTCAGCAACTTCGCCAACGTCGTCATCGTGGCGGTGGCGTCCCTCTTCTTGAACTTTCTGCCGCTGCTGCCCGCCCAGGTCCTCCTGCTCAACGTCCTCGCCGACCTGCCGATGCTGGCGATCGTCACCGACGTGGTCGCGTCAGAGGACCTGGCGACCCCGCGCCGCTGGGATGTCGGGCGGCTGGTCGAGCTGTCGGTGTTCCTCGGACTGGTGAATACCCTCTTCGCTTTCGCGCTGCTGCGAATCTTCTCGCTCCGCTCTCCTGAGGTTGTTCACGCTGCCTGGTTCTTGTTCCTCGGCTCAACCGCACTGCTCATCCTTTTCGCCGTCCGCACGCCGGGTTGGTTCTGGATGCGGCCATGGCCGAGCCTGCCGGTCTTGGCCGCCGTCGCGGTCGCCTTCGCGGTGACGGTCGCGCTCGTCAATCTCCCACCGGCGCGCGCCCTCCTGAAGTTCGGGTCCCTGAGCTGGCTGGATCAGATCGGGATTGAGGCTTCTTCAGTCGGGTACCTGGTCGTCGCCGACGCTCTTCAGGCCGCGTTTTCGCGCTGGCAGCCGCGGCCCCACGCCGACCCGCCTTGAACCGGTCTCTTGCGAGCGGGGAGGTAGCAACCGCTTAGGCCCACAGGCGCCGGGACCTTCGGTCCTGGTCGTCAGGCGAGCTCCCGAGCACGTCGCGCCGGGGGCCCTGAAGCCGCCCAAAGGGACTATTGCGGAACGGTTGCACTTAGATCGTATACCTGCGGGGGTTCCGGTTAGGCCCGCGGCTGGAGGGCCTATCGCCTCTACCCGAGGTGCCCGGTCCCGCTGGACACTCTGATCCGAAGTGGACCTTGAAATGGACGAAAGGGAAAGGCCGCTATCGCTGGTGCTGTTCTCGGGCACTGACGACAAGCTGGCAGCCGCAGCGGTGCTCGCCGTCGGGGCGGCCGCAATGGGCCGGCCGGTGAACATCTTCCTTCAATACTACGCGCTGGACGCATTTCGGGCGGCCGTGATCAGGGCGGACCATGGCATCTCGCCAGACGCCTCCACGGCCCAGGCTGGCGCGGTGCGCGGGCATAAGGGCCAGCACTGGAGCGAGCTGCTGATGCAAGCCAAGGAAGTCGGCCAGGTCGACATCCAGGCCTGCGCGCTCTCGATGGACATATTCGGGATCAGCCGGCAGGACCTCGATCCATTGGTCGACGGCGTGGAAGGCGTGGCTGCGTTCACGGCCTCCGCCTCGGAAGGCCCGATCTTATTCATCTAAAGGAGCCGACAATGAACACTCTGCAGATCGACAAGAGCATCGACGCCCGCGGGATGGCATGCCCGGGGCCGCTGATGAACCTGATTGCGGCGATCCGCCAGGTCCAGGTAGGCCAGGTGATCGAAGTCCTGTCAAGTGACGAAGGGTCGAAGACCGACATCCCAGCCTGGATCGCAAAGGCGAAGCACGAAATCATCGAAGTCGTTCCCGAGACCGGTTACGCGCGCTTCATCGTCCGGAAGGCGAGGTGATGAGATGGCAGCTGATGTCGTGATCCTAGGTGGCGGTGTGGGAGGCACGTTGTGCGCGAACCTGATTGCCAAAGAGGCAGGGCCCCAGGCGCATGTCACCGTCGTCGACTCAACCGGCCAGCACATCTACCAGCCGGGCTTTCTGTACGTCGCGGTGGGTCAAGAGCGGCCGCGGGCACTCGCGCGCAGCGAGGCTCGGCTGCTCCGGGATGACGTCGAGCTTCTGACCGGCTCCGCCACCATGATCGATGCCGCCGCGCGGACGCTTAGCTTCACCTCGGGCAGGACGGTCCATTACGACTACCTCGTCATTGCGACCGGGAGCCGGACCCTGATGGAGGAGGTGGCGGGAGCGGGGGACGCCCACGACTTCTACACGCTGGCAGGGGCGGAAGCCCTATTCCTGGCTCTCCAGGAGTTCAAAGGAGGCCGAATCCTGGTCGGCGTGGCTGGCATCCCCTACAAATGCCCACCCGCCCCGGTCGAGTTCGTGTTCCTCCTCGACGACTACCTCCGGGCGCGGGGGATCCGCGACAGGTGCGAGATCAAGCTGCTCTCCCCGCTCAATCGCGCATTCACGATCGAGGCCACCTCAAAACTGGTGCAGCCCATCCTTGCCGAACGCGGGATCGAACTCTGCACCTTCTTCAACGTCGAGTCAGTCGACCCCAAGACCAAGGTCGTGAACTCGCTCGAGGGCGAGAGCCTGGGCTACGACCTGCTGGTGCTGGTGCCGCCGCACCGCGGCCAGAAGGTGATCGAAGACTCAGGGCTGGGCGACGATCGGGGCTGGATCCACGTCGACAGAAACACACTGAAGCATGCGACTCTTCACCGGGTCTGGGCCATCGGGGATGCGACCGACATCCCGATCTCCAAGAGCGGCTCGGTGGCTCATTTCGAGGCCCCAGTCGTCGCCGGCCAGGTTATCGCTGCGATGAGAGGGGAGCCGGTGCCGGAGAAGGTCTACGAAGGCAAGGTCATGTGCTTTCTCGAAACCGGACAGGGCAAGGCGACGACGATCAGCTTCGACTACGACCACGCGCCCGTCTCGCCCAGGCCGGCGCGGATGTGGCACTTGGGCAAGGCATTGTTCAACAAGACCTACTGGCACACCGTCCCGCAAGGCCGGCTGCCGGATTGAAGGAGATCACCATGGAAGCGGTCATCGCACTCAGCCTCGACCTGAAAGGCTTTCCGTGCCCGATACCGATCGTGAGGACAGCGAAGGCAATGAAGGAGCTCGCGCCCGGTCAGCTGATCGAAGTCTTCGCCACCGATCGGGGCTCGGTTCCCGACTTCAAGGCCTGGGCGCAGGCCACCGGCAACCCGCTCCGAGAGAGCACTCAGGAGGGCGGAGTGTTCCGCTTCGTCCTCGCGAAGAAGGAGTCGTGAAATGAGCACCGCAACCCTTGAGCAACCGGCGACCGCGCTGGCCGAGACGCTGCCGAAGCCGGCCGAGAAGCTGGTCATCTTCGCCTGGAGCGGCGAGTTGGACAAGATCTGGCCGACCCTGATCCTAGCAACCACAGGGGCTGCGATGGGGAAGGAGACGACAGTCTTCTTCACCTTCTGGGGCCTCTTCCCGCTGGTCAAGGACGAGGTCCGCATCACCGGCGAGAACTGGATGCAGAAGATGCTATCGATGATGAATCGGGGTGGAACCGATCACCTCAAGCTATCAAAAATGAACTTCGCAGGCGCCGGCAGGGCGATGATGATGCAGCTCGCCAAGCAGCACAACGTGTCCAGCCCTCATGAGCTCTTGGCCCTCGCTATGGAGACGGGGGTCAAGCTGGTGCCCTGCCAGATGACCATGGACCTGCTCGGGCTGAAGCGCGAGGACCTCATCGACGGGTTGGAGGAGCCGGCCGGCGCTACCTCGGCCCTTGCCGACGCTCAGGGCGCGATCACGCTTTTCATCTGACCTGCGGGCACCGGGGACTTGGGCGACCAGCTCGGTCCCGTCCCCGGGTCCACCGACGTATCTTCTGACTCGTGGCTGACGAGTACTTGCCCGCGAATGCTCTCGAGCCGGGCGAGCTGGAAGCGATGCTGGCGTATTGGCGGGCGGCCAACTACCTGACCGCGGGCCAGATCTACCTCCAGGACAATCCGCTCCTGCGGCGGCCGTTGGTGACCGGCGACATCAAGCCGCGCCTGCTCGGCCACTGGGGAACCAGTCCTGGACTGAGCCTGATCTACATCCAGGCCAACCGGCTCATCAAGCGCCACGACGCCAACCTGATCTACCTGGCCGGTCCCGGCCACGGCGGGCCGGCGATCGTCGCAAACGTCTACCTCGAGGGCACCTACGGCGAGGTTTACCCCGCGATCTCGCAGGACGAGGAAGGTGTGCGCCGGCTGTTTCGCCAGTTCTCCACGCCAGGTGGAATCCCCAGCCACGTCAGCGTCCCCACCCCGGGTTCCATTCACGAGGGCGGGGAGCTGGGCTACGTTCTGGTCCACGCCTTTGGGGCGGTATTCGACAACCCCGACCTGATCGCGATCGCGGTGGTCGGCGATGGCGAGGCCGAAACCGGTCCGCTGGCGGGCTCCTGGAAGAGCGTCAGCTTTCTTGACCCGACGCGCGACGGCGCCGTGCTGCCAGTCCTCCACCTCAACGGATACAAAATTGCGGGTCCCACCGTCCTCGGGAGGACGCCTGACGATCGAGTCCGCGAGCAGCTGGAGGGCCACGGCTACGAGGTGCGCTTCGTGGAAGGGGACGACCCTCCACCCGTCTTCACTGAACTGGCGGCGGCGATGGATTGGGCTTACGGCCGCATCCAGGAGATCAAGCAGTCGCTGCCGCCGGTCGGCCAGCGGCGCTGGCCCGCCATCGTGTTGCGCACGCCCAAGGGCTGGACCGGGCCGCGGGTGGTCGACGGCGTCCAGGTCGAGGGGACGTTCCGCGCCCACCAGGTTCCGCTGGCCGACGTCCGGACGAAGCCGGACCACCTCCAGCAGCTCGAGGAGTGGCTCCGGAGCTACCGGCCGCAAGAGATCTTTGACCGCGACGGCCGGATCGACCCCCGCCTCCGCACGCTGGCGCCGGCGGGCGACAAGCGCATGGGCAGCAACCCCCATGCCAATGGGGGCCGGGTGGCGGCGCCGCTCGACATCCCGGACTTCCACGATTATGCCGTCGATGTGTCCGCACCGGGTGCGGCCACCCGCGAGTCCACCCGCCAGCTCGGCGAGCTGCTGCGCGACATCTACAGGCGCAATCCCGTCAGCTTCCGGCTCTTCTGTCCCGACGAGACGAGCTCCAACCGGCTCGACGCCGTGTTCGAGGCCAGCGACCGCTGCCTGGAAACCTCAGTCATCCCGACCGACGACCATGTATCCCCCCGGGGTCGGGTGATGGAAGTGCTCAGCGAGCACTGCTGCGAGGGCTGGCTGGAGGGCTACCTGCTCACCGGGCGGCACGGCCTCTACGCCTCCTACGAGGCGTTCGCCATGATCTCCGCGTCGATGACGGTCCAGCACTCGAAATGGCTGGAGGAGGCGCGCAAGCTGGAATGGCGAGCCCCGATCGCGAGCCTCAACATCCTCCTCACCTCGACCTGCTGGCGGAACGACCACAACGGATTCAGCCACCAGGGCCCCGGGCTCATCGACACCATGCTCAGCAAGAAGGGCTCGGTGACTCGCATCTACCTGCCGCCGGACGCCAACTGCCTGCTCTCGGTCGCCGACCACTGCCTGCGCAGCCGCGACTACGTGAACCTGATCGTGATCGACAAGCAGCCCCAGCCGCAGTGGCTGGACCTGGAGAGCGCGGTCGACCACTGCCGCCAGGGCGCCTCGTCCTGGGGCTGGGCAGGCAACGAGAGCGCCGCTGGCGCGCCTGACGTCGTCCTCGCCTGTGCCGGCGACATCCCGACCCTGGAGACGCTGGCCGCTGCCGATTTGCTCCGGCGCCGGTTGCCCGAGCTGCAGTTCCGGGTTGTGAACGTGGTCGACCTCATGAAGCTGCCGCCGTCCGACCGCCACCCACACGGCATGAGCGAGGTCAGCTTCCGCGAACTGTTCACGGAATCGAGCCAGGTCGTTTTCGCCTTTCACGGTTATCCTGGCGGCATCCACGGGTTGGTCCACGGCCGGCCGCAGCCGGAACGATTCCACGTGCGCGGGTACATGGAGGAGGGAACGACCACCACGCCTTTCGACATGGTGGTGCGCAACGGCATCAGCCGCTACCACCTCGTGCTGGAAGCCCTGCGACGCTCTCCCCGCACTCCGCCCGGCGCCTCCGACCTCGCCGAGTACTGCAACGAGATGCTGGTCCGGCACCGCAGCTACATCGTCGAGCACTTCGAGGACATGCCCGAGATCCGCGACTGGGTCTGGTCGCACGGCGGCTGAGAGTTTGCGCGTCCTCGCCGTGAACAAGGGGACCTCGAGCCTCAAGTACCTGCTGGCGGATGTTGACGGGGTCGAGGTTGAAAAGCGCCGGAGCGGCCAGGCGGACTCGATCAGCGCGGTGCTCGAGGAGACGGGCCCAGGGGGCATCGACGCGGTCGGCCACCGGATCGTCCACGGCGGGGCTGAGTTCAGCCTGCCGCTTCGGATCGACGGGAGGACGATCGACCGGTTGGAGGAGCTCGCCGAACTCGCACCCCTCCACAACCCTCCTGCGGTGGCAGCGATCAGGGAGATGATGGCGGCATTGCCCGGGGTTCCGGAGTACGCCGTGTTCGACACCGCATTTCACGCGACCATCCCGGCGGCCGCCTCGACCTACGCGGTGCCGCTCCGCTGGCGGCGGGATTTTGGCATCCGGCGCTACGGCTTCCACGGCCTGGCGCACCGTTGGATGGCCGAACGGGCCGCGGCGTGCCTCGCCCGGCCGCTGGAGGGCCTGCGGCTGATCACCCTGCAGCTCGGGTCTGGAGCCTCAGCCTGCGCCATCGCCGGGGGCCGCTCGGTCGACACCTCGATGGGACTGACGCCGGCCGAAGGACTTGTGATGGCCACCCGCTCGGGCGACGTCGACCCTCTGCTGGTCCAGCACCTGGTGAGGATGCAGGCCGGATCCGCCGAGCAGCTGTGGTCCTCGCTGGAGCGGGAGTCCGGCCTGCTGGGGCTGGCCGGCGAGAAGGACATGAAAGCCCTTCTCGAACTCGAGAGCGCCGGTGACTCGGCTGCCAGGCTGGCCATCGACGTCTACTGCCTGAGGATCCGGCGGTACATCGGCGCCTACCTCGCCGTCCTGGGTGGCGCCGACGCCATCGTCTTCGGGGGCGGAGTGGGGGAGCACGCGGCCGGGATCCGGTCGCGAACGCTCACTGGGTTCGACTGGGCTGGCATCGCTCTCGACAACCAAGCCAACGCGGCCGCCGAGGGGGAGGCGGTGATCAGTGCGGCCGAATCAGCGACGGCAGTGATCGTGTGCCCTGTCGACGAGGAGTCGCTGATCTGCAAGGATGTCGCTGGGGCCCCCGGCGAGACCAGGCGAGCGTGACCAGGGAAGGGAGGCGCATTGGACGCGGCCAGGGCGGCGACCACCCTGACCGCGTTGATAAATGCTTCTAAGACACAACGGCCGCCGGCTCGGGTCGCAGCTGGGTGGCCGGTTCGCCGGAGGTCAGCAGGACTTTCAGCGCTCCGCTGTTGGCGGCGTCCGAGAAGACGTCGTAGGCCGTCTCGAAATCGGCGATCGGGAAGCGGTGGGTGGCTAAAACCGTCGGGTCCAGCTGGCCGCCCGCGATCAGGCTGATCAGACGGGGGATGGTGTTGCTGTCCACCAGACCGGTGGTGATGGTGACGTCCCGGATCCAGAGCTTCTCTAGGTGCAGGGTCGCGGGCTGTCCGTGGACCCCAACGTTGGCGAGCTTGCCGCCGGGCTTGATCAGCTCGGCGCAGAGCTCGAAGGTGGCCGGCGTGCCGACCGCTTCTATGACGACGTCGGCCCCCTGACCGCCGGTCATCTCGTAGACGGCCTTCACGACGTCTTCAGTCGCGGGATTGAGGGCCACGTCGGCGCCGAACGCGAGCGCCTTCTGGAGCCGCGCCTCGGCGAGGTCGATGACGATGATCTTGCCCGGTGTGTAGAGACGCGCCGTGAGGATGGCCGCCAGTCCGATCGGCCCGGCTCCGACGATCGCCACGGTGTCGCCAGGCTTGACCCCGCCGTTCAGCACGCCCACCTCGTAGCTGGTGGGCAGGATGTCCGACAGGAAGAGCACCTGATCGTCCCTGAGACCGGCGGGAATCTTGTAGGCGGAGGTGTCCGCGAACGGGATTCGCGCGTACTCGGCCTGCACTCCGTCGATGGTGTGGCCGAGGATCCAGCCCCCGCCACCGGTGCAGAGCCCGTAGCGACCTTGCTTGCAGTACTCGCAGCGGCCGCAGGAGGTTATGCACGAGAGCAGGACACGATCCCCGAGCTCGAAGGTGCCCACTCCCGTGCCGACCTGGACGACCGCACCGATCGCCTCGTGGCCGAGGATGGTGCCGGGGACCGTCTCGGGGACGTCACCCTTCAGGATGTGGAGATCGGTTCCACAGATCGTGACCGCCTCGATCTTCACGATCATGTCGGATGGAACCTGCAGCTCCGGATCGGGAACGGTCTCCCAGGCGCGCTGGCTGGGACCGTGGTAAACAAGCGCTTTCATCGCGCACCTCCAGATCAGTCTTGGTATTGACCGCCCCATCGTCGAGGCCAGGGGTCAACTTCGCGAGTCCCGGACGACCCCCTAAGACGGGGCCAATGGACCTACCAGCCACAAATCGCTACGAGTCCTCTCTCTGGCGGGACTAACGGCCCTCGCGCTATCGCCGGACCTCCTCCAGCATCTGTGGCATGTTCGCGAAGTACTACCTGGAGCTGCCTTACGCATCCGATGCGGTTGCGGCGGCGCTGCTGGCCGAGCCTCCGGAATCGTGGCTGCCCGGCCACGTCAAGGCGGGCGGCGAGTTCGAGGAGAGCCTGCTGGCAGAGGTCGGTTTCAAGGTCGCCGGGCGCCGCGTCGCCAGGCGGGTCGCCGTCAACGTCGGGCGGCCGGTCCCGCTCGGTGCCGGCGCGCTGGTGGTACCGATCACTTGGCGGGTGGCCTCACAGGAGAGTCTGTTTCCCACGCTCGCGGCCGATCTCGAGGTCGCCCCGGTCGGAGCGGAGCTGACCCAAATGTCCATCGGCGCGCGTTACGACCCTCCGCTCTCAGTGGCCGGCAGGTTGATCGACCGCACCCGGTTGCACCGTGTGGCGCAAGCTGTCGTGAGGGACTTCACCGAGGGGATCGCCGATAAGCTGCGCGCACGGCTGCGCGTTTCCAGCGAGTTGGTGGCGAATCAGGTCGCGCCGAAGTGACCGGCCAATCGGCTCTAGGTGCGATCGCCGTGTCACCCTTGGATGGAATGCAAGAAGGACGGCCACTCCGGGTGATGCTCGTCGACGACCACGAGGTCGTCCGCAGCGGCGTCAAGGGGATGATCGAGGCGAATCCCGACCTCGTGGTGGTGGCGGAAGCCGGCACCGTGGCGGACGCGGTCCGGGAGGCGGCTAGGGCGCGCCCCGATGTGGTCGTGATGGATGTCCGGTTGGCGGACGGGAGTGGGATCGAAGCGACTCGGGAGATCAGGGCAGCGCGGGAAGAGACCAAGGTCCTGATGCTGACCTCATTCGCCGACGATCAGGCTCTGTTCGCCTCGATCATGGCAGGAGCCTCCGGCTACGTTCTGAAGCAGATTCGAGGCGGCGAGCTGGTCCGCGCCATCCGCGCCGTCGGCCAGGGCCAGAGCCTGCTCGATCCCGCCGTCACCGCCTCGGTGCTCGACCGCCTCCGGCGCGGCAAACACTTCATGAGGGACGAGAAGCTGGCTCGGCTGAGTGGGCAGGAAGAGCGCATCCTCTCCCTAGTAGCGGATGGCCTCACCAGTCGCGCAATCGGCGTCCGGCTGCATCTGGCCGAGAAGACGGTCAAGAACTATGTCTCTACCATCCTGTCCAAGCTGGAGGTCGCGCGCCGCGCGGAGGCGGCCGCTTACCTGGCCCGCCACTCGGGCACACCAGGAGCCGACTAGCGCTTCAGGCGGATCCGGACGCGAGTGCCCTTGTCTCGAGTGCTCGTGATGCGCAGCCTACCGCCCAGGGCGGTGATCCGGCTCTTAAGGTTCCCGAGGCCTACCATTTCGGATTGTCTCCTTGCCGCCCTCTCGACTCATTAATTACGGCCGGGCGGGTGTCTCGCTCACGGTTGACACGGAGGGGGCGGGCGAGCGCCCTTGTGCGGGAGGGAATTGACCGGATGGGCCGCTACGTGTTGGGTTTCCAGGAGATCGACCGGACGCGGGTCCCGGTCGTGGGCGGGAAGGGCGCGCACCTGGGGGAGCTTTCACGGATCCAAGGCATCCGGGTGCCAGCCGGATTTTGTGTGACGACGGCCGCCTTCCAGCTGATCATGGCGGAAGCGCCGTCGAGCGACCATCAGCTCGATCGGCTGTCGCGCCTGAGCCCGGATGATGGGGAGGCCATCCGCACGATCAGCGTCGAGATCCGCCGGACCCTCGAAGGGATCGCCATCCCAGACGATCTGGCGGTGGCGGTCACCCGCGCGCTGGCGCGGCTCGGCGAGCCAGCCGCCTACGCCGTCCGATCGAGCGCAACGGCGGAGGACCTGCCGGCGGCCTCCTTCGCAGGCCAACAGGACACCTACCTGAACGTGGTGGGGCCGACAGCGATCCTCGAGCACGTCCGCCGGTGCTGGGCATCGCTTTTCACCGAGCGGGCCGTGACCTACCGTCAGCGGAACGGCATCGATCACCGGAAGGTCCAGATGGCAGTCGTCGTGCAGCAGATGGTCTTCCCGCGGGCTGCCGGCATCCTCTTCACGGCCGACCCGGTCACCTCCAACCGCAAGGTCTCCGCCGTGGAGGCCTGCTTCGGCCTCGGGCAGGCCCTGGTATCCGGCCTGGTGAACGCCGACGTTTACAAAGTGCGGGGCGGCGAGGTCGTCGCCAAGGAGGTCGCCAGCAAGCCGCATGCCATCTTCGCTTCGCCGGGAGGCGGGACGCGGGAAGAGGAGATCGAGCCGGGGCGGCGGGAGCAGCCTGTATTGACGGATGCGCAGGTCGTGCGGCTCGCGCAGCTGGGCAGGCGCATCGAAGCACACTTCGGCCGTCCCCAGGACATCGAATGGTGCCTCGTCGATGACGGCTTCCAGATCGTCCAGAGCCGGCCGATCACCACGCTGTTCCCCATTCCGCAGGTCGGCGACCAAGCCAACCACGTCTACGTCTCAGTCGGCCACGCGCAGATGATGACCGACCCCCTGAAGCCACTGGGGCTCTCGGTGTGGCAGCTGACGGCCCTCCGGCCGATGTACGTGGCCGGCGGGAGGCTCTTCGTCGACGTCACCCAGGGCTTGGCTTCGCCATCGAGCCGAGCCGGGCTCCTCGAGGTCCTGGGGAAGGGCGACCCTCTGGTCGGGGACGCGCTGCGGACCATCCTCGAACGCGACGACTTCATCCGGTCACTCCCGGACGAGGGTCCCGTCCCGCCGCCGGCCGGCGGCGCGCCAGCCCCGATCGAGACCGATCCGGCTGTCGTCATCGAGCTGATGGCCCGCACCCGGGCCTCCATAGCCTCCTTGAAACGCGACATCCAGACGAAGTCCGGATCGCAGCTGTTCGACTTCGTCCTGGCGGACATCCAGGAGCTGAGGCGGATCTTGTTCGATCCGCAAAGCCATCAGGTGTTCATGGGCGCGATGGAGGCCGCTGGGTGGCTAAACGAGCAGTTGGAGGCGTGGCTGGGCGAGAAGACCGTCGCCGACACCCTCACCCAGTCCGTCCCCCACAACGTCACGTCGGAGATGGGGCTTGCGCTCCTAGACGTCGCGGACGTGATCCGCCCCCATCCGGAGGTGGTGGCTTTTCTCCACCACGCGGAGGGCGAGGGTTTCCTGGATGAGCTGGCCAAGCTCGCCGGCGGGCGGGAAGCCCGAAACGCCATCCGGGCCTTTCTCGACAGGTACGGCATGCGCTGCGCCGGCGAGATCGATATCACGCGACCGCGGTGGAGCGAACGCCCCAGCACACTTGTGCCCATCATCCTCAGCAACGTCAAGAACTTCGAGCCGGGCGCGGGCAAGCAGCGCTTCGAGCAAGGGCGGCAGGAGGCAGAGGCTAAGGAGCAGGAAGTGCTGGAGCGTTTGCTGGCCTTACCGGACGGAGCGCAGAAAGCCGAAGAGGCCAAGCGGATGATCGACCGGGTCCGCACATTCATCGGGTACCGGGAGTATCCGAAGTACGGCATGATCAGCCGCTACTTCGTTTACAAGCAGGCCTTGCTGGAGGAGGCCGAGCGCCTCGTCCAGGCCAACGTGCTTCCTGAGAAGGAAGACATCTTCTACCTCACTTTCCAGGAGCTGCACGACGTCGTTCGTACGCAGCACGCGGATGACGGTCTCATCCGCCAACGCAAAGACGCGTTCAAGGCGTATCAAACGCTCTCGCCACCCCGGGTGCTGACCTCCGATGGAGAGCTCGTCGCCGGGGCCTACCGCCGCGACGATGTGCCGGACGGGGCGCTGGTCGGCCTACCGGTCTCCGCCGGGACCATCGAAGGGCGCGCCCGTGTCATTCGAGACATCGAGCAGGCAGACATCGAAGCCGGCGACATCCTCGTCACCACCTACACCGATCCCAGCTGGACACCCCTGTTCGTGGCGATCAAGGGCCTGGTGACGGAGGTGGGCGGTCTTATGACCCATGGCGCGGTCATCGCCCGGGAGTACGGGTTGCCGGCGGTCGTGGGGGTTGAGCACGCCACCCGTCTGATCCGGGATGGGCAGCGGATCCGCGTGCACGGGACCGAAGGGTACGTCGAGATCCTGCCCTAGCCCTTCCCGCCGCGGGCCATTACCTGGCACCGTCACCGCGCTGGCGCGACTCCACGAGGACCTGGGCGAGCTCGACCCGCCCGCCCCCCGAAAAAATGACGAGCACCGTGTTGCCCTTGTCCCGAAGCCGGAGCAGGTCATTCATCTTCTGAACCTCATGGGGTGCAGGTCGATGGAGGGCTCATCGAAGACGTAGGTGACGTCGCTGAGAGGAGAGCCCAGGTGGCGACCATCTTGACGCACTGCGCCTCGCCGCCCGACAGCGTGCCGACAGGTGCCGGTGACAGTGTTATTTTTATGTCCGCAGCCGACGGGAATCCGATTACGAGGCATGAGAGGACCCTGGCCACCTATCCCGAGCTCCGCGGTCGTTCGGTCATCGTAACTGGGGCCGCCTCACTGGGCGGGATCGGAGAGGCGATCGCATTCGCATTCGGCGCCCAGGGTTGCTCGGTGGCCGTGGCAGATTCCGACCTCGACGGGGCGGCTCGGGTGGTGGGTGAGATCGAGCGTCGCGGCGGGCGTGGACAAGCGATCGGCGCTGACTTGACGTCGACCGCGGACGTTCGCGAGATGGTGGAACAGGTGGTGGCAGGCAGCGGCGGCATCGACGTTCTCGTCAACAATGTCGGCGGGTTCTCAGTTCTAAAGCCCTTCGAGGAGATCACCGACGAAGACTGGGATTTGACGCTAGATCTAAACCTGAAAAGCGCGTTTCTCTGCTCCCGGGCCGCATTGCCACAGCTGACAGCGAGCCGGGGTCGCATCATCAATCTCGCGTCGGTCGCGGGCCGCACGCCGACCCTGCCCGATCCCGTCCACTACTCCGCCGCAAAGGGCGGCGTAGTCATGTTCTCGCGTTGCCTGGCCCAGGAGTTGGCGCCGCGTGGCATTACCGTCAACGCCATTGCGCCGGGGCCGACCGTGACCGCGCGATTCCTTCGCATCCGTGGCGCGGACGTGGAAACCAAGCTCCGTGAGCGCTTCCCGCTGGGAAGGGCGGCGCGGCCGGAGGAGATTGCCGCCTCCGCGGTATTCCTGGCATCCGATCAGGCTGGCTATATCACCGGGGCGACGGTGGACGTCAATGGCGGGCTGGCGATGTTGTGACCGGCCGACAACAGGGGGCCCAAGACCGGGCTCCCGGATTCGTGCACGTTGCAGATTGGTTGATGCCCCGGCTGATGAGCGCTGGAATCCCAACCGGTCCGAATGGGCTCCTGACCGTGCGGGGTCGGATATCCGGCGAGCCCAGGACCACGCCGGCCGCGCTGATCGCCGGGGCTGGATCCAGAGTGCGTTCGGCCAGGTCAACTGGGTGCGCAACCTTCGCGTGTCCGGGGATGCGACGCTAACCCGGGGCCAGCGCGGTCAAAGCGTCATCGCTACCGAACTCAGCCCAGCTGAGGCGGCTGTCTTTTTTGGCGACGTCTTGACGCCCTACATTCGTCACCTCCCGCTGATCGTGCGATCGGTTCTGCCCTCCCTGTTGGGATTGGGCGACATCCTGAAAGATCCGAAAGCGGCGGCCGAGCGGCATCCAGTATTTGAACTTCACGCCGTCTGAACAGAATGCTCTGTTTCTCCGCACTCGTTCAAATGGGCCCGGTCTGGAGTCGGCGATGGTTGCGCGTCGCGCTCACCGCCGAGGACGGTGAGCAGCATCCACCGAGGCGACCACCTCGTCGATCGACGATTTACCAGCCCCGAGTTCCTGAAGGACACCGTTGCTGACTGCGTCGGCGAGGGAGACCAGCGGCACTCCGTAGGCAGCCGCCAAATTGCCCAATTCGGTGGAACCATCCTGGACTGGACGCCGGGGACGGCCAAACTGCAGGCGTCCGGCCCGGGCCAGGCCGGCGAGAATCGCGGACCTTGGCTGCAGGTCCCAGACCCAGTCGGTGAAGAGACACGACACGCGCGCCTTCTCGGCCCGGAACCCTTCCTTTCCGTGAATGGCGACGACACCCCATCCGGCGATCAGGCCCAGAACGGGCCGCGGCTGATTCCGACTGCGACCAGCCAGGGACAGGCACCGACCGAGGCTCCAAAGTCCCCAGAAGCCACACCCACAATCGCGCCCGGGCGGGATGTGGCTGTCCCGATTGTCGCCCTTCGTCGGCAGCCGGTACCCCATCGCGAGACGAAAGGCGGGAGGAGGGGCCAGGCACAGGGCTTGGTTCTCGCCCGGATTCCAGTTGTAATCGATGCCCCACGACTCCAGCTGGTCACCTCGAAATTTCCAGAGTCGCCAGCCCAGAACGGGCTCCGGCACCGCCGACACGAACTCACCCATGACCCCTGGATGCTGGTTCCGGCACCGGCACGGGGACCTGAAGTGGTTCCGGCTCAGGTATCACGATGCGCTCAGTTTCCGGCGTTTCGAGGCTCACCCCAAACCCTCTCTCATTCATGTTATCGCGATCAACCACGGGAAGCAGCCGCCGTTGCTTGCCCCGGCTGTTGCGCGAACGATCTGTTCGACCCTGAACATCCGAGCGTTCAGTCCTCGTCGGAACGTTTTCGGGTAATACCCAGCCTGAACGATGACCCACGCCGTCCCGAATACAATCGCGTATCGCGTTTGATTCAAGGCTGAAACTTGTTGCACGGACCTACCTGCGCAACGAGCACTGAGGCGGTTGCTAGTGTTGCTGCCGCCAAGACCGCGATGGCCGCGGAGCTATATGAGGTCGGGCGCGCCCGCGGTATCCATCGGGTTGCTGTCGGGTCCCGCCACGTGGTCGTGTTTAAAGACCGCCAGAGGAACTCCGCCAATCCAATCATGATCGACGGTTTCCAGGTCCGGCCGCGCTTGAATGCACCCCCTCGTAGGGCCCGTCACCCGGCGCCGACGAGCACGGATGGACGAAGTGGGTCGACCGCCTGAACGGTTCAGGATCTATTCGGTCGATCGGTCGGTCTGAGCACCGGCGGTGACCCGCTCGACTCCCACTTCGTGACTGGTGCCCTTGCGTATCTCCTTATGCGTGATCGACAGATACGCCACGGCGATGACGATCAGGACTATCAGGCACAGGGCCGTGCGACCCGTGCCGAACCCCAGCCCACTCAGATTGCGCGATCGTCCAAACCAATCCGCGATGGATGCGCCGAGCGGCCTGGTGATGATGTAGGCGAACCAGAACCCGACAATCGCATTAAGGCGCAGATACCGATAAGCCAGTGCCGGTACCGCGATCAGGGCCGTAAACAGCAGTATCGAACCAAGGTAGCCCAATCCCAAGGTGCTTGCCGTCATGTCGCCAGTGGCGGTTCCGAGTGCGAAGGTGGCGATGACAGTCGCCCAATAGAAGAACTCGCGCCGGATTGTGTAGATGCTGTGTATCGACAGGCTGCGCTCACTCACGAACCAGATCAGGAAGATGACCACCAGAGTGATCGCGAAGAAGGCACTAGAGCTGGCATAGGGGACGCCAACTACGATATGCAGCACGTCCGCCGCCATGGTCCCGAAAACCGCCACCATCGTGACCGCCAGCCAGTAGAGCCAGGTCACATACCTACGAATCGTCAGTTGCAGGGCCAGGGCCACGATCAGCCCGACAAAGCCGAGGACCACGGCCAAATACTTGTTGATGTCGAATACCAGGTAATCGGAAGCCGCTTCACCGGCGGCGGTTGTCAACAGTTTGGTCACCCAGAAATACAACGTGATCTCGGGAACCTTCCGGATGAATCTGACGGCAAGTCGCGACGCCACCGGCCGGACTCCGGCACCTAACCTCAAATCAGTCCGTTCCCAGTTGCTGGCGTGACCGTCGGGTCACCGGCGAGTGGCACCCGGGTTGATAACTGGCGAGCGAGTGGCGGAGTTGCGTCTCACTGAACCAGCGTGATCTCGGGAACCTTCCGGATGAATCTGACGGCAAGTCGCGACGCCACCGGCCGGACTCCGGCACCTAACCTCAAATCAGTCCGTTCCCAGTTGCTGGCGTGACCGTCGGGTCATCGGCGAGTGGCACCCGGGTTGATAACTGGCGAGCGAGTGGCGGAGTTGCGTCTCACTGAACCAGCGTGATCTTTGTGTCACAGCAGAAGAATCCAAAGTCCGGCGACCATGCCAGTCGAAACGGAGAGGCGCTCGATGTCGGTCGGAAGCAGAGGGGGAACGGCCCACGACGGGCCCCGTGGCTGAATTCAGTGCGCGGCCAGTGGCGACAGCTTGGGCTCGAGTATTCGGGTTTCCACGTATTCCCGGTCGAGTCGATCAGCCCGAAGTCCGACGGATCGGCGTGCGTGGAACCGCTCGAGTTCCGAAAACTGACCATCATCTGGACCCTCCCGCCAGCGGCCTGCAACCCGGTGATCCACACCTGGTAACCTTGGATGTCGGCGCAGGGAGCGGGCGAACACGCGATTGTGTCCGATCCCCGGTTGGATCCGACTCCGGGCGCCAGCTCGGCCCGATACACAGCGTAGGCCAACGCGATTCCGGCAACCAGGAAGGTCGCGACAATGCCTCCGACCGCCAACTTGCGCACGGGATCTACAACGCCGCCGCCGGTCGGTGGGTTTCGGCTGCCTGCCCGGGGAAGGAGTCCCGCAGGAATGCCCGCCGATCCTCCAACGACTGCCTCGGTGCGACTGGAGACGTCGCAGTTGGCGGCAAGCCCGGCGGTGATGGGTGGCGGCCGACGAAGCGGGGGCGTCGAAATCGCCGACGGCCTCTGGAGAGAGGGCCCGGCACCGCGATGCCGGGCCGAGCGACGAGTGGAGCTCAGGGTATTGACTGCGATCGACCGGTGGGCCAGACGCTACCGGACAGGCTCATAGGTGAGGATCAACACCCCGCGCGACCCGACTGCGGTGTGATCGGTTTGTCGCAGCCTAGTACGCGGCGTAGCTTCGCTGAAGAGACGCTTACCTTTGCTGAGCAGCAGCGGGAAGACGATAGGCGGTACTCATCGATGAGGCCTAGCCGAACCAGAGTGTTGATGAGTTGAGCGCCTCCGAGACAAGGATGTCCGCGGCAACTTGCTCTTTGAGGCGGGAGACCTGGCCCGCGACGTCACCTCGAATCACGGTCGAGTTGGTCCAATACGCGTCGTTGTCGCTGAGCGTGTTGGAGACAAACATGCTTGCGTATCCCGTTCATCTATTCGGCGAAACCGTCCAGATCGGTCATTGATGGCCAGGCCTTGGCGAAACCTTCGTAGATGACCCTTCCCAGTAACTGCGCACCAGAAGCCGCCAACTCGTCCAGTTTGAACTTGTCCCCCTCGGCGCCGCGGCTGATATTGAACGGCCAACCGGCGTGCTCGAGGTCCTCGCCACCTCCAGGGCCTTCAGTGACGCCGTCAAGGGTAACGACCTCGGATACTGCAGGCTCTCCCGTTGTCTCCTCAATGCTGGTCCGTCGACGACGGTGACCCAACCCTGATCCTCGTGGATTGACGGGTTGCAACGCACCGCTCCAATTGCATCTGGGCCAGCCTACCTGCCGGGTGCGAAAAGTTTCGCATTCCCGCCGCACCGCTCAAACACAGGCGCCCTGCTGGTTTGACCACTCCATCTGGACGGTATATCCGTCGACCTTCTTTGTCTTCCAGGCACAGATATCGCCAATCTCACCGTTGTGGTCGTCATACCAGCCCAGGCCGGGGACGGGGTCTGTGATTGCCTCGCAAAGCTCATGCGAACTGGTCGCCGTGAGCGCGTCGAAGGCTTGCAGGCCACCCAGACACCCACCGCAGCCGGCGTACGGCATCACGGCGTAGAAGATCTGGCCGGTGATGTCGTTATGGTAGCCACAGAACGACGTGCAGGACCTGGAACCGTGCGAGCTGACGGCGGTGCCAGGCGCCAGGTAAACGAAGTAGAGGACGTTCGGCCCCGGCGGTGGCAGCGCCGAACCCAGCGCGATCTGTTGTCGCAACATATGTTGAATCGCACCGTCCGTCACCGTTGCCTGAACGGCGGCGGATGCGACCGAAGCGCTGCCGGTGCGCTGTCCCGGTCCGATCGTCTTGCCAGGTACGCTGTACTCGGTCAATTGTTCCAGCAGAGGTCCCGCCAGGATGCGATCAAAGAAGCCATTCAGCTGGTCGACCATCGTCGACTGAGGCGGCTTCTGCCAGGTCGAGCCCCAAAAAATGGTGAAGACCTCGACGTTGCTCAGCAGTGGGCCACTCCGGTAGGTCAGCGCGGGATTGGCCGTCGGCGGCGAAACCAGTTCCTCCGGAAGGTCAAGCGGCACGATCCGCGCGGCGTCGCCGCGACCGGCCAGAGCGGTCGACCTCGCATCGAACTCGAATGTCATGCGATCCTCCCTGAGTGCTTACCCGGTGCCTGACGACTTCAGCCAGCGTAAATCTTCTGATGGACGCTGGCTCGCCGGCGAGGCGAGAGGCTCGAGCACGGGTTCGTTGCGGGGTCAACTGACCCCCGCCGGCTACCGCAGCCCGATCAGGTTGATCCGGCCATCGACCCATTCACGGTCGATGATCGAATCCCTGCCGATGGCGGCGCCACCATTCGCGGTTCAAGCTGGCCGGCTCGCGGCAGCGCCGATGAGCCAGATGCTCTCCTGACCTCTCGAGGCAGGGAGGCGACGAGATGGAAACCTTCCCGCCGCTGCCCCTGAGAAGAGATTGGTGCGCAGCCCTCCCGTCCTCGCACTTGGGCGCAGATTTCAGCCTTTGGCTTCATCGGAGGCGCTGCTGTCGGCAACCTCCAGTAATTCACCCTCGATGTTGATCCGGACCTCGTTGCTGACCACGAATTTGCCGTCGAGCAGGGCTTCGAATCGCATTCCGAAATCCTTTCGATTGATCTCGCCCTGTGCTGAGTAGGCGATGCGATGGCCCATGTTCGGATCATTGAACTCTCCGTACCGGGTCAAGGCGAGCGTCACTGGGCGGGTGGTGTCCTTGATGGTCAGATCGCCGTTCACGCTGTAGGCGTCCGGGCCCGCGGGTTCGATGCTGGTGCTCCTGTAGGTCATGGTCGGATATTTGTCGACCTCGAGGAAGTTTGACGACCGCAGGTCGTTGTCCCGCTGCTCGTGGTGAGTGCGGATGCTGGCGGTTTTGATGGTTGCCTCAATGGTCGATCGCTCCGGTTGTTCGGGATAGATCTCGCCTGTCGCGACCACGTCGGCGAAGTGTCCGCGCACGGTCATCATGCCCAAATGCTTGGCCGAGAACTCCACCTGCGTGTGATAGGGGTCGAAAATCCAATTGCCCATCGGGGATCTCCTTCAGTGTGTGGTGGGGGAACGGTTGTGCCTGAACCGGTTCCACCCAACCGTGGGGGACTGGCCGACCGAGAATATTGTTGGTTCCCATCGCCTATCCGATCCGATCGCCATCGCGAGGGGGAGCCGATAGGGCTCGGGCCACGGCCGAGAACGCGAGGTCCAGCCATGCGGAAACGGCGGGATCCAAGGCGCACCGCCCATCGGTCGGCAAACCGATTGATTTGGCACTCCACTGATTGTGTCATCAATCGGTTGGCCCGCGGGAGGTTTAGACTGCCGATCGTGAGCGAACGGTTTGTCCCCGGCCTCAGCAGTGGGAGTCCGGCCCACGAGCTGTGGGCGCTGGTCGTTGAGTCCTCGCAGGTCTGGACGGCGAGGGTGACCGAGGCAGCCACCGCGGCAGGACTCTCGCCGGCCTCCCTGTGGGCGCTGATCCAACTCGACCCCCAGAGCCCGATTTCCCAAAAGGCGCTGGCTGCCCGCCTCCATTGCAATCCTTCGACCGTGGTCGACCCGACCGACCGCCTCGAAGATTGTGGTCTCGTGATCCGCCAAGGCCAGCCCGGCGACCGGCGCGTGAAGGTGCTTTTCGTCACTGCCCTCGGCAAGAGCGTCAGGGAGGAGGCTCTGGACCGACTCTTCGAGCCCCCGCGGGCGTTCGGTCGACTGTCCCACGAAAACCAGATTCGTTTCCGGGACGCGATGCTGGAAGCGGTGCTGGATGGTCACCTATCGGGCCCTGCTGGGGACAGAACGCCGACAACTTAGCCCCATCGATCGGAGCCATGGTGGCAGTCCACGCCGCACCGTCGCCCGCGGGTGATCCCGGTTCCCCTGGGTCTGATTTGTCGCAGCCCCGTCCCTCGCTCGGGGCTGCTGGTCAGGCCTATGATTTAGGTCGGATGGTGATCTCACCGAGCCTGAATGATCCCAGCCGCACGTTGGGCAAGGCACGGGTTGAGCGCTGAGGACGAGGCCGGGCTGGCGCCCGGCGAGGCCCCCCGCGACCCTGAAGAACTGGAAGCCAGGGCGGTCGCGACCTCCTTGGAGATATCTGGCCTGACGACCCTCGGCGCGGTCCATCTGACCGTCTCCGACCTGGAGCGCTCGCTCGACTATTACACCCGCTCGATCGGATTGGTGCTGCGCGAGCACGGAGGCGGCCAGGCATCGCTGGGGACGGACACGCGCGACCTCCTGGTGCTGGTGGAGGAGAGGGGGGCGCGGCCGTCCGGGGGCCACTGCGGCCTATATCACTTTGCGCTCCTCGTCCCGCAGCGCTCCGACCTCGCCAGTTGGCTCGCCCACGCCTCGGAGGAGCAGGTTCGATTTGTCGGGGCAGCAGATCATTTCGTCAGTGAGGCTCTCTACCTCAGCGACCCGGACCGCCATGGGATCGAAATCTACTGGGACCGCCCGCGACAGTTCTGGGAAGGTCAGGTGGCCTCCAAGATGACAAGCCTTCCCCTGGATATGACTGGTCTGCTGGGTGAGCTCGAAGGCTCACCGTCGGAGGCCTTCGGCACTCTGCCTCCAGGCACCGTGATGGGGCACGTGCATCTGAAGGTGGCCGCGATTCCGGAAACGATCGCTTTCTACCGCGACGGCCTGGGCATGGGACTGATGGCGCAGTTGAGTGGGCAGGCCGCCTTCCTCAGTGCGGGTGGCTACCATCACCACATCGGCACTAATACGTGGGAGAGTTCCGGCGCCACGCCCGCACCCATCGGGACCGCGCGCCTGAAAGGGGCGACCATCCTTCTCCCAGACAGCGCCGAACGCGGCCGCCTCATCGATCGTCTCCGGCGGGGCGGCTACACGCCGGACGAGAGCGGGGCCTCTCCGACCGTTCGCGATCCGTCCGGCAACACCCTCCTGTTGGCGGTCCCCTGAGTCGCACACCTTGGTGGCGGAGGTGCGATGACCCGAGGTTGGACGGGACGCTCGAGTGCGACAACGGAATCCCAGCCTGATATGCCAAGGATTCCTCAGAAATCGACTCCGCCGTGATCCCCCCTTACAGGCGTGACCGGGTCAAGGCGGTTGGGAGACCGCGTTGTACGCCGACGCCTCACGCCACCCAGAACGTCAACTGGCGATCGTGGTGGTGTGCTTTCCGCAGTCCGCGCCCTCGAGTCGCGGGTGGGGTTCGGCCCCTGGCGCATCTGTCGCATCCTGGGGCTGTAGAGAACCCGGGGTTCGGATTTGCGGCCCTGCCCCCGCCCCTGGTGTCAGCCACCGCGTAGCCCGCCGCAACCCCTATACTGCCGGGCCCCGGCCGGTGTGCTGTCGGCGAAGCCGGTGAGATTCCGGCGCTGTCCCGCAACTGTGATGCCCCAAGGTGGGGACGAGCCAGGTCGCCTGCGCCATGCCGAGCGAGCAGTCCTGCTCAGCGGGGCATCCCTGGCGAGCACCTTCTCGTCTGCGATTGAGCTCGGAAGGGCAGTTTTACTGCCGCCTGAATTGGGTTAGGCGGAGCAGCTGCGGCCGCTCCTAGTCGAGCCGAATCGAGCCGTCCTCGGCCACCGTCCAGTCAGGGTTGTAAGCCACCTCCCACACATAACCATCCGGATCGGCGAAGGCCCCCGTGTAGCCGCCCCAATCGGCGCGCTGGGCGGGACGGACGATGCTTGCGCCAACCCTCTCGGCGTGCGCGAGGAGGGCATCGACGTCCTCGGGCGAGCGCACGTTGTGGGCCAATTCGATCCCCGGGGCACCGTGCCCACCGAGCGCCGTCCAGAGCCCAAAAACCATACCGCCGGCCTGGAAAAAGGCGACTTCCCGGTCGGGCTGGTGGGCGCCACTCCATCCCAGCGCTTCGTAGAAGGCCCGGGCCCGGTCGAGGTCATCCACGCCCAGAGTGATCAGACTGATGCGCTGTTCCACGAGGGTGATTATGGCCGACGCTCGAGGATCGGCAGTCCTCACCGGGCGGGACGGGATTCGTCGGGGCGCTGCTCGCCGCCGTCCCCTTAGCCACCCATGGCAGGACGGGTCGCGACCAGCGGATCACGGCTTCCCGACCGCTCAGCCGCCGGGCACTGCGGGGGCCTCGCTTCGCGCCAGTTGTTCAACGGTCTGAGGACCTTCGATGGCGCCCCCCGCCTCCTCGGCGGCGTCGGTGACGCCATAGATGTAGCGCCGACCCCGCAGCAGGGAGGCGGCCGCGGCGACCACCGACAGGAAGGCTCCGAAGTAGAAGGCGAGGTGCAGCCCGGACATGAAGGGCGGGCTGATCAGATTGGGGAAGAAGCGCTTGCCGAGCAGAGCCGCACGGGTCGCGGCGGGGAGGGAGACCAGCACGTGGTGAGGGATGAGGGTCGCCATCGGGTTGTAGCCCAGGAATGCCGCGAACAGGGCCGCGGTGGGGGGCAGGTGGGAGATCTGGGCGGCAGCAGCGCTCGGCAACCCGTTGGCGGTCAGTCCCTGGTAGAGGGCGGTGGGCAGGCTGGAAGCCAGGCCGATCACGACCAGGGTGAAGAACAGACCAAGGCTGATTAGAGACCCCGAGTTCATGAAGGTCGCCCTCATGCCCGATCCGCTGCCCCGGTGCCCAGCCGGTAGCGAGTTCATGATCGAGGCCGTGTTGGGGGACGAAAAGAGACCCATCCCAATCCCCATGAGCAGGAGGACGGCCGCAAATTCGGGGTAGGTGAAGTCAGCTGGCAGCAGGGTGAGGAGAAGAAAAGCGACCGCGCAGAGGACCATGCCGGTGGTGGAGAAGCCGCGAGCGCCAAAGCGGTCGGAGAGCCAGCCCGAGATGGGGCCCAGGAACATGAACCCGGCCAGCATGGGAATCATGTAGATGCCCGCCCAGAGCGGAGTCTGGGCGAAGCTGTAGCCGTGAAGCGGAAGCCAGATGCCCTGCAGCCAGATGATGAGCATGAACTGGAGGCCGCCGCGGCCGATGGCGGCCAGCAGGCCGGCCAGGTTTCCGGCGGCAAACATTCGATTCCGGAATAGCTCGAGTCTGAACATGGGGTCGGCGATCTGCGTCTCCGCGATGACGAAGGCGACGAGCAGGCCGACCCCCAGGCCGAGGGCGCCCAGGACCATGGGGTTTCCCCATCCCATCGGCGAGCCCGCGTAGGGCAGCAGACCATAAGTGATGCCTATCAGCAGCAGTGTCAAACCGACACCGAAGGTGGCGTTGCCCACCCAGTCAATTCGACTCCCGGACGCGATCACGGCCGTCTCCCGGAGGGCGAGGTAGGCCCAGACGGTTCCGATCACGCCCACCGGCACGCTGACCAGGAAGACGAGGCGGTAGTCGATGGTGGAGAGGACTCCGCCCAGGATCAGGCCCAGCAGCGAACCCGCTATGGCCGCGATCATGTTCAGGCCGAGGGCGAGACCGCGCTGGTCGTGGGGGAAGGCGTCGGTCAGGATGGCGGCCGAGTTGGCGAACAGAAACGCGCCGCCAATGCCCTGAACGATGCGGTAGGCGATCAGTTGGACGGCCGCCACGTTGCCGTCGCCCGGCGTCAAGACGAGCAGGATCGAGCCAAGCGTGAAGATGGCGAAGCCGAGGTTGTACATGCGGACCCGGCCGAGCATGTCCGAGATTCGACCGAAGGTGACCAGGAGGGTCGCCGTGACGACCATGTAGCCCATCACCAGCCACAGGAAGACGCTGGTCTCGCCGGGGAGGAGGGGGTTGATGTGGATACCCCGGAAGATGGCCGGGAGCGAGATCAGGATGATCGACGAGTTGATGGTTGCCAGAAGCACGCCCAGCGTGGTGTTGGAGAGCGCCACCCATCGGTAGCTGGAGCCGATGGCTTCGCCCGGGACGGTGCGCAGCTTCAGGAGTGCCATTGATATCTAACGTTAACGTAAATGGACCGAATTCAATCCTCGAGCGAAAAGACTCCGCTGGCGTTGCAGCCCTTAACGTGCGCGTACACTCTTAACCGAACAGATGATCACCCAGGAGGCCGACCTTCGGATCGAGGCGGTAGCCGTCCGCACCGGCCTCACCAAACGGGCCATCCGCTACTACGAGGAGTTGGGGCTGGTCAGCGCGGTATCTCGTTCGGAGTCCGGACAGCGCCTCTACAACGCCGACGACATCCGGCGGCTGACGCGGATCCGGGAACTCAAGGAGGGCATCGGTCTCTCCCTGGGCGAGATCCAAGCGCTGCTCGACGCGGACATGGTCCGCGACCGGCTTCGCGAGCGCTACCGGGCGACCGACGACATCGGCGAGCGCCTGGCCGCACTTCGGGAGTCGGTCGCGGCAGTGTCGAGCCAGCTCCAGGTGATCACACGCAAGCGGGCGGCTCTGGCGGCCCTCCAGGTCGAGTACGAAGATCGGCTGGCCCGGCTCCGCCAGGCTATGGATCAGATCGCGGCGGGCGATCGCTAGTGAGGTGAGCCACACTTCCGACCGACCGCCCCCACTGGCCTCATCGGCCCAGCGTGCGATTTACCACCCGATGGAGCGATCTGGCGTCCAAACCAGATCCGGACGCGGCGTCATGCGCCCCCCGGTCGTTCTTGCAATCTCAGGTGTCGGTGGCGGCGGGTCCAACCGGCGGCGGCGCCGATGGGCGCCGTCTGAAGTCCTCGGCGATCTCCTCCATGGCTGACCAGCTGGTGCCGTTGTGGGAGTTGATGTACTCGATCAAGCGCTCCAGCATCAGCAGCACCTGTGGTCTGCCACTCACGTCGGGATGGATGGTGATGGCGAAGACGGCGTAATCCATCTCCCGGTAGACCCAGTCAAACTGATCGCGCCAGAGCTGCTCGACATCCCGTGGGTTGGCGAAGCCGTAGCTGTTGGACGACTTCTTGATGAACATCATCGGCGGTAGGTCGTCGAGGTACCAGTTGGCCCCGATCTCCACCAGGTCGATCACCTGGCCCCGCTCCAGTGGCTTCATCCAAGATTCGGCGTCCTTGGCGTAGTCGATCTTGGTCCATCGGTCCCCAACGCGGGAATAGAAGGGTAGGAAGTCGTCGAAGGCCTGGCTGTGGTCGTAGCGAAAGCCGTATTTCAAGAGCAGGGCGGCGGTGACGTTGGACATCTCCCACCAGGGGGCGACGTAGCCTCGCGGCTTCTGGCCCGAAACGGCCTCAATCAGCTCGATGGACTTTCGGAGAACAGCCTCCTCCTGCTGGGCCGTCATCGCGATCGGATTCTCGTGCGAGTAACCGTGAGCCCCGATCTCGTGACCCCCCTCCGCGATCATTTTGATCTGGACCGGGAAGGTCTCGATGGAGTGGCCGGGCACGAACCAGGTCGCCCTGATCTGGTATTTGGCCAGTAGCTTGAGGACGCGCGGAATCCCCACTTCGCCCGCGAACATGCCGCGCTGGATGTCCGACGGCGAGTCCTCGCCGCCGTAGGAACCCAACCATCCGGCGACAGCGTCGACGTCGACGCCGATGGCACACCTGATGTCTTTATTAGCGATCTCAAAACCTCCTGGCCAAGAGCCCGAGTCTCTAATTCGGTCAGTTCGCATGGTAGGTGAACCGCAGTCGCGGGCGCGGCTGGCTGGGTGAGCTTGGCCGACCTCTCTTCCAGATCAGACCCAGCATCGAGGCGCCCGCGGGTGCGGGCCGGCTCCAAGTCGAGGATGCGACGCCTAGACTGAGTGTGCGGTGGGTGGCCAGTCGCCGAGCCGAGAGGACGCCGTTTGGACCCCGGTGAAACCTTCCAGGCTCCCCGCCTGGGATCAAATCGACCGGGGGCGCCACAGCAAGTAACAGGGTGGAGGTCTCGCAGCAATGGCGCGATACACGCCGATCGGGATGGTGGGAGCGTTGCTGCTCGATTTGATGGCGGGGCACGACGGCCCAGCCCTTGGCGGTGGCCGTCGGCCGTCCGGAGCAGGATGCGCATAGCTCAGCTCGCACCACCCTTTCTCAGCATTCCGCCCGCCCGATACGGCGGCACTGAGCGGGTGGTTCACGCCCTGACCGAGGAGCTCGTTCGTCGTGGTCACGCGGTGACCCTGTTCGCCGCCGGCACCTCTCAGACCTCCGCTCGCCTCCACCCCGTTTGCTCGGCACCGCTCTGGGATCGGGGCGTGGCTGATCCGCTTGCGATTCGGGCTCTGCAGGTGGAGGAGGTGGTCCGGCGCTCTGGCGAGTTCGACGTGATCCACTCCCACATTGAGTACCTGCCCTGGCTGGCTGGGGAGCGGATTCGGGCGCCTCTGGTGACGACGCTGCATGGACGCCTCGACTTGCCCGAGCTGAGGCCACTTTTTGCCGCCCACCGCGGCCAGGCGCTGGTCTCGATCAGCTCAGCTCAGCGCCGGCCGATGGCCGGCGTCCCCCTCAATTGGGTGGCCACCGTCCACAACGGGCTCGAACTTGAGAACACCTACCACCTCGGGAGCGGGCGCGGAGGCTATCTGGTTTACCTGGGACGGATCTCCCCGGAGAAGGATCCGGTGACCGCGATCCGGGTCGCCGTCGGGGCTGGGCTTCGGCTTAAGATCGCAGCCTGGGTTCATCCTGACGAATCCGAATACTTTCGAACGCAGGTGGAGCCGCTTCTCCGTCACCCGCTCATCGAGTGGGTGGGTGAGGTGGACGATGTCGGCAAGGACGAGCTCTTGGGTGGGGCCAGGGCACTGCTGATGCCGGTCGCTTGGGATGAGCCCTTCGGCCTGGTCTTCATCGAGGCCCTCGCCGCGGGTACTCCGGTCATCTCCCGACCCCGGGGCTCGCTTCCCGAGCTGATCGGAGAAGGCGAACATGGCTTTCTGGCGGAGACCGACGAAGGTCTGATCAAGGCTTGCCACTCGCTCCGGTCTATCGATCGGCGGGAGTGTCGGCGGCGAGCGCTAGAGTGCTTCTCGGTGAGCCGAATGGTGGATGGATACGAGGACGTGTACCGTGCGCTCGCCCCGGAACGATGGGCGGGAGCACAGCTGGCCGAGGTGAAGATGGTCGTTCCTCAGGCGGCGGCGTTCGTTCCCGACCCTGCGCCGGCCGGCCCCGAAGGTGGCGTGGCCGAGACCTCCCGAGCTTCCTGAGGGGAACACGACGGCGTCGAAACGGAGTTCGGCAAGTGCGGTCAGTTCGTCGGCCGTACTCACCACCAAGGCGGGAAGTGTTTTTGCGCTGTGTGCTGCCAATGGTGATATCGACGCCCGCGTGAGCGACGCGCACGGGCTCTTCTTCCACGACATGCGCTACTTGGACCGGGCCACCCTGCGGCTGAATGGAGGCCCCCTTTCGGTGCTGCTCGCAAGTGCCGACTCGGCCGACCGGTCGATATCGGAGATGACCAACCCCCGGCTGCAGCTCGCGAGCGGGGTGCCGCTGCCCAAGGAGATGCTTGGTATTCGCCGCGAGCGGCGCCTGGCGCGGACGGTGGAGGAGGACGTAACCGTCCAAAATTTCGCTCTTCACTCGGTTCAGGTGGGGCTCTCATTCGAGTTTGAGGCCTGCTTTGACGACATCTTTGTGATCCGCGGTAGCCGGCGAGGAAAGCGGGGCGAACTTCGGGAACCCCGGTGGGAGGGCTCGACCCTGTGTCTCCAATACGACGGTGCCGACGGTAGGAGCCGGGGCCTGGACCTCAATTTCGACCCGCCACCGAGCCAGATGGGCCCGGGCGAAGCCAGCTACGATCTCAGCCTCGATGCCCACGGCAGCACCAGGATTCGGATCACTGGCGAACTGCGCGATCTGGGCCCCGGAACCCTGGAGTCGACGCCGCTTCGGCCGCCCGCTACCAGGTATCTGAATCGAGTCCTGATTGAGACCGACAACACGCTGTTCAACCGGGTTCTTCAACGTTCGCTCGACGACCTGCAAATGCTCCTCACTCGGCAGCGCGGCGAGACCTACTTTGCGGCCGGCGTGCCGTGGTTCGTGGCACTGTTCGGGCGCGACAGCCTGGTCACGGCGCTGGAGATCCTGCCCCTCGATCCTCGGATCGCGTCCAATACGCTTCGACGGCTGGCGAAGTTCCAGGGCCGTCGCACCGATCCCCGCACGCTAGAACAACCGGGAAGGATCCTGCACGAGCTCCGGGTCGGTGAGAAGGCGAATCTGGGCGAGGTGCCCTACACGCCCTATTACGGGACGGTGGATGCGACCCCGCTATTCATCATCGTGCTCGGCCAGTACCTGCGCTGGACGGGGGATGTCGCGCTCTGGCGTCAGCTCAAGGGCAACCTGGTCCGGGCCCTCGCGTGGATCGATCAAAACGCCGGTGGAGGGAGCGGCTTCACCGCCTACGCCACGGAAGCGAACCTGGGCTGGAAGGACTCCGCCAACGGCATCGTCCGAAGCGACGGATCGCTGGCCCAGGCGCCCATCGCGCTGGTCGAAGCGCAGGGCTTCGTCCACTGGGCCAAGCTCGAGGCGGCCTGGCTGTTCGACCTCGATGACGACCTGGAGACGTCGGCCAGGCTGCGCCAGGAGGCCAATGACCTCCGTCTGCGGTTCAACCGTGCCTTCTGGCTGCGGGATCGTCGCTACTTCGCCCTCGCTCTGGAGGGCGAGAGGCGGCCAGTCGAGGCCATCAGTTCCAATCCCGGCCAAGCCCTGTTGAGCGGGATCGTCAGCCCGCGGCATGTTGCCGCTGTCTCCCGGATGCTGATGAGCGAGCGCCTCTTCAGCGGCTGGGGAGTTCGAACTCTGGCCAGCAGTGAGGCGGCTTATAACCCCATTGACTATCAGGTGGGCGCGGTCTGGCCACACGACAACGCCCTGATCTGCGCCGGATTGAAGCGCTGCGGGCAAAGCCAGGCGTCCCTTCGCATATTCAGTGCCATCTACGATGCGGCCGCTGCCTTCCCCCAATTCCGGCTCCCCGAGGTTTTCTGCGGATTTCCCCGCGCCGAATTTGTTGCTCCCGTCCGCTACCCGGTCGCCTGCAGCCCCCAGGCCTGGGCGGCGGGCGCGTTGCCCCTGATGCTGATGGCAAATCTGGGCTTGGAGGCGGACGCCATCGGGCGGGAACTAAAAATATCGGACCCGAAACTGCCGGACTGGCTTCGGGTTGTCACCGTCCGCAACCTGCAGGTTGGTGAGTCCTACGTCGATCTACGCTTTGAGAACGTGGCCGGTGCGACCCAGGTGGTGGTTCTCAATCGTCGCGGAGAGGTGACGGTGAACGTCAGACTTTAAATTCCCCAGGGGCAGCCCTGCGGGCCGGCACGCGCCCGCTAATCGTCAATCATTCCGGTGTTGAAGACCAGGCGCTGACGGGCGGGCTCTTTGGGTGGTGTGGTTGCTAGAGGGATTTCACGCCACCTGTCCGCATCGACCGTTCGATCTCCTGGTCGAGGTCATCAACGAATCGGCCAAGGCGGCATCGGGATTTGCTTACCTCACGCCGGACCTGCCGGTGAAGCTGGCACCATCCCTTCGATGGCCCCCCTTTCGTCTCGGCCCCGCCAGGGACCGATCCCCGGGGTTAGGGGCGAACGCTGGACCGGCAGCGTCCCCGCGAAACCCTTAATAAGTGACCTCGGGAGCCCGGCGACCCTACGAGGTGGTGAAGGCCGGCACTCCGGAACTGATCACATCGAAGGCATCCCACATTCCAGCCGACTCATGACCAGGAACCAGGCAAACGATCCGGTAGTTACCAGCCTTGTCGGGGCTGAACGAGAAGGTCTGCTGCTGCCCCTTGGCAACACCCGTCATGGGGTTGGTTGAAGATGCTCCCGGGAAGACTGGTGATGTCGCCGTCGCGTCGGCAGCGATCACGCAACTGTGGTTGACGGCGCCGTGATTGGCGCAGGTCACATCTACCTTCCAGCCGATTGGGACCGTCACCTTCATGGCGCCGTTGGCGAAACCGTCGAAGTTGAACCCTCCCGCGGTGTTGTTGAACGAACTTATCAGCGTCAGGCTGACCGTCTTGTTCGCCTGATCCAACTGAAAGAATTGCGACGAAGCGGAGGGGCTGGCGGTGGCCGAAGGGCTGGCTGAAGGCGACGCGCTGGCGGACGGTGTCGGCGACGGGCCGCCTGATCCGGCCGTACTTGGACCGCTCCCGCAGGCGGCCGCCAAGAGCACCATCGAACCAAATAAACCGACCATGCCGGTGAAATGTCTCATATGTCACCCAGTATAAGAGAATCGGACAGTGCACTTTGGTGGGCGCTACATTCCGCAGCGTCAGGTCCGTCCCAAAGCGGGCGTAGCGACCGGGCGACATGGGGTACGCCCACGCTCCCGAGAGCTCTCCCAACATCAATCTGGGCGCGGTGGCTGGCGTTCACGTGGCGTCACGCTCCGGGCGAATTGACAATTTAGCGCTCATATCCAGTAAATACTACAATGCTCAGGTAAATGGGCCTACCCACGGTTAGCGGAAGGTGATGCCCCGATGGTTGCACGGACTGGTCCAGGCAGCGGCGGGGCGCGTCCATCGGCGACGAATTGGAGCAAGGGGCCCAGGCAGGATGGATGATCGCGCCCGTCGCCAGGGGTGGCCGCCTGCCGCCGGTGGCCGCTAGCGCCGGTTGGAGTGGGTTGGAGGAAGCGCCTTGAGCCCGAAGGGGCCTGCCGTCGCGGAGGGGAGTGCGGAACCTCTAACGGGCCTGGTGCGGATTCTCGATCGGGCGCTGCGCCGTCTCGGAGACGCTGGCGAAGAAGACCTGGCCTGTCGTCTCGCGGCCGACAGCTGGGCCCTGTTGGCGAAGGCTCACCCGCGAGAGGCGGAGCGATTCAACGCCACCCTCCACTATCTGACCCGCCGGCGGCCGCTACCGCGCGCGGCGCCAACGGTGCCGGGGAGGCCGGGAGCGGCGAACGTTGGCAGCGACACCCAGGTCTAGCGCCCGAGCGGAGCCGCTTGTGATGCGGGCACGACCTGAACTTGGCGGTGAGCTCCAAGATGGCCTGGGCTCAGGTCCTCCCATTACCCCCGTGCCCTCGCCCGTCGATTGCTATCGGTGCGTCACCTCAGGCGTCGCGAAGCTGCGCCAACACGAGTCCGATCACGATGCTTACGATCAGGAAGGCGATCAGAATCCGATACAGGTGGCGTGCCCACCAGCTGGCTTGGCTCCCCCTGACCCCGGCCAGGAAGAGGATGAGGCCGATCCCAAGCAAGGTCCCCCCGCCATCGACCAGGGGCGGCCGGTAGAGCAGTGTGCCAATCACCACGAGCACGTTGCCGACATTGAAGGCGAGCAACTCCAGGGTGAGCCAGGCGTCGGTGATCGGACGCCGTGCCAGCCCCGCCTGACCGGCTCCTATGGCAATCTGCGCCACACCCACGACCAGCACCAGATAGGCCACCAACCACGCCGTATGCCGAGACGGAGCGGACGCCGTGAGCGCAGATATGAGGCCCCCGGCGGTGATGCTGGCGAGACCCGTGACGACGAACGGCGTCGCTGCAGACCAGGCCCGCCGGGGTGTCGGCGCTTCAAACGAGGTCATAGGTCAGGCTCGGGCAGGGGCGAGCGGTCAGGCACGTCGGCGGCCAACTTGGCCCCTCTGAGATGGTCATCCCCTGTGAGAGTTCAAGACATAGTGGACAGGTGTCTCGGGACATAGTGGACACCCAGCAAGAGCTGGGAGGTGCGGGATGTCATTGGGGCGCTACGTGGTCGACGCGGTCTTGGTGGAGGGCCGGAGCCCGAGCGAGCTAGCCAGGCAGCACGGCATCTCTCGGAGCTGGATCCACCAGCTCGTCACTCGATTCAAGGCGGGGGGCTACGAGGCCCTCGAACCCCGGTCCCGGCGACCCCATTCCTGCGCGCACCAGGTTGACCCCCAGACCGAGGCCCTCATCCTCAGGCTCCGCGACGGGCTGACTGCAGGCGGGCTCGACGCTGGTGCCCGCACCATCGCCCACCACCTGATCCCGCTGGTGGGCCAGGTTCCCTCGATCCCGACCATCTGGCGCATCCTCTCCCGCCAGGGCCGGGTCAAGCCCCAGCCGCACAAGCGGCCCAAGTCCTCCTTCATCCGCTTCGAGGCCGCCCTGCCCAACCAACTCTGGCAGGGCGACATCACCCTGTGGGCCCTGGCTGATGGCACCGAGGTCGAGATCTTGAATCTTATCGACGACCACTCCCGGCTCCTGGTCGCCTCCGACGCGCGCTTGCGATTCAAGGCGGCGGACGTGCTCCACAGCTTCGTCGCCGCCGGCCAGACCTGGGGACTGCCCGAGTCCTTGCTCACCGATATTCAAACTTGGTGGTGGCCTTTGGAGCTTGGTTCCGTCCGGCCGGCGGTCTGAGAGCGGAGGCTGCCGGCGCCCGTCCGCTGTCGTTGATGACCGATTGGAGCGCGAGCGACTCCTTGCCTGTTGGTCACGAGGCGGACGGGGTCACCGCCGGGGTGGGTCGACCTGTTAGGAACTTGGTGACCGGCCACTATGGTCCGGATCCCTGTTGGTGAATGTCTGGTTCGACTTCTCCCCACGACGGCTGACATTCCGGCCCCAATGGCGCGGTCAGAAGGGAGGAGCGGGATGCAATTGCGGTTGGGTATCGACATTGCTTGCCGGGCTGCGCATCAAGCAAGCCTGGCCGACGAACGTGGTGAGTTCATCTGGTCAGGTCGGCGTTTCCACACCACTGCGGCAGATCTGGAGCGGCTTTGGGCCTCGCTGCCTGCGGTCCCTGGGGGTTGCGAGTTGACGGTGGTGATGGAACCGACTCGAAATGCATGGGCCCCTCTGGCCGCCTGGTTCCGGCGCCGCGGCGCGAGCGTGGTGATGGTGCCGCCAGAGCAGTCGGCAGACCTGAGGGCTTACTACAGCAAGCACACCAAGAGTGACCGCCTGGACTCCCGAATCCTGGCCCGGCTGCCATTGCTTCATCCTGACGGGCTGCATCCAGAACAGGGCTTGGGGCCGGCCGACACCCTTCGCCGGGAGGTCAAGATTCGCTCAACCTTAGTCAAGCGCCGGACGACCAGCATGGCCAGGCTGGACGCCCTGCTCGAGATACTTGGACCGGGCTGGTTTGCCGCCTTCCGGTCTGATTTGGGCACCAAGACCCCACTTCGCTTCCTCGCTGCGGGCTATGCCGACCCTCATGCCGTGAGGCGTCTGGGCCGAGCTCGCCTGGCTCGGTTTCTCTATCGGCATTCGCGGGGGGCTTGGGGCGACCACGAAGCGGCGGCGCTCCTGGCCGCAGCCGAAGAGACGCTCGCCATCTGGGATGAGGAGTTGGAGTACGTCGACCTGGCCGAGGACATTGCCCTTGAGGCTCGCTTGGCGCTCCAGGTCACGGACGAGATTCATGAGCTGGACGAGCGAATCCGGGTCCTGATGGCCAAGCTCGACCCCATGGGCATCATCACCTCGGCACCGGGTGTTGCTCTGATAAACGGCGCTGCAATCCTCGGCCGCTTGGGGGACCCATGCCGCTTCCGGTCTTTGGCCGGCGTCAGGAGCTACAGCGGACTGGTCCCGTCTTTGGACTCGTCCGGCCTTTCTGCTCGACACGGCGGCCCCACCAAGCGGGGCGACGCGATTTTGCGCGAGGCCCTCTTTATGGCTGCCCAGCATGCCCGACGCACCGACCCCAGCCTCGCCGCCCGTTATCACCGGCTCATGGTCGAGTCGGGAAAGCACCACAACTCCGCCCTCTGCAACATTGCGGCGACCCTCTTGACACGCATTGTTGCCTGTTGGCGGGAAGGGAAGCCGTATACGGTTCGGAACTTGAATGGAGACCCTATCTCGGTTGAAGAGGGTCGGCAAATCGTCGCCGCCCGCTTCCTCATCCCCGATGACATCCGTCAGCAGCGCCGGACCCTGACAGCCGCTCGCAACCTCAAATTGGGGACAGGCCGGCGAAGTCAGGAGTCACTTCGTGCTCCATCGTCAGCCCGTCCCATTGCCAACGCTACCCCCGTCTTGAGGGCTTGACATGGATTAGGAACCCAACGGCGCCGTCTTCACCGCCAACTCCCGCCGCGGCAAGGTCGTGCTCGAATCCCAACTCGACCTGCTGGGCGTTCAGGCCAAGCACTCGACGCCCTACCACCCACAGACCTGCGGCAAGGTCGAGCGCTTCCACCAGACCCTCAAGAGGTTCCTCACCAAACAGCCCGCCCCCACCTCGGTGGCCATGCTGCAACTCCAGCTCGATACCTTTCGTACCTATTACAACCAGCAACGCCCCCATCGCGCCCTCGACGGCCGGACCCCCCTGGTCGCCTTCCACGCCCGCCTCAAGGCAGGCCCCAAAACCCCGACTCCAGCCATCCACTTCCGCGTTCGCAAGGACCGCATAGATAGCTCTGGCCGGGTCACCCTCCGCTACCTGAGCCGGCTCCGCCACATCGCCGTCGGCCGCGCCTATGCCCGCCAACGGGTGCGGCTGCTGGTCGCCAATGCGGAGGTCAGGGTCCTGGCCCAGGACGGCTCCCTGATTCGCCAGCTCACCCTCGACCCCACACGCGTCTACCAGCCCTTGGGAAGCCCTAAATTTGTCCAGGATGTCGTGAGACAGGTGTCCACGATGTCCCTTGGATTCAAGTGGTCGATGCAACGACCTCGGCGAAACGCTGTGATGGTGTCATCCAGTTCAGGGTTTGTCGAGGGCGTTCGTTGAGCTCGAGGGCCACGGCATCGAGGTGAGGCTGGGAGTGCAG
>Ga0307373_10000624_pt1 | contig 68291 bp, 59 predicted proteins | sample OX2MG_FD_202534 | JGI IMG/M metagenome (GOLD analysis project Ga0307373, IMG submission 202534) | Soil microbial communities from Risofladan, Vaasa, Finland - OX-2 | ecosystem: Environmental > Terrestrial > Soil > Coastal area > Acid sulfate soil | place: Finland: Risofladan, Vaasa | collected... | reverse complement strand
GCGACTTCCTACCACCCTTGCCGGGTTGCATTTGGTGGTGTTCGCTTGTCTCATGCTTCATCAATGGACGGCCTTTTCTAGTCCTTGACCAGTTTTTGAGTTCGAGTCCCTAACAGGCTCTAGAGAGTATACAGCATTTTTCTTGATTGTGCAATAGGTGAAACAATGTTTCTGAATATTGACCCAGATAGGGAGAACCTATGACCAAAATATTAGATACCCAATATTTGGCAGCTCTCATTAAAACAAAACGCGGAAATCGCGGCCTGCGTGAAATTGCTCAAGAAATCGGTGAGGTTAGTCCATCGACATTATCCCGAATTGAGAACGGCAAAATACCAGACATGGATACCTTCCTGCGCATTTGTGATTGGCTACAAGTTTCATCCGAGGAGTTTATTAAAGAGACGGATGAACAGGGCCAAACAAAAATGAGTACAATGGATCGTATTGAGGGATATCTGCGTGCCGATAAAGAACTAGATCCTGAGACGGCGGTTGCATTGGCAAGGGTTATGAAGGCTACCTACAAAGCTGCCACTGAAGGGACAATAGAGCTGGAATAGATGACAGATTTTAGTGTCTCACTCATGAAACATTGTAGCACACTTAGCACACACAATCAAGTTGTAGTGAAGGAGGTACCAATGAAGAAACCATTAGCAGAGAATGTCTTTCCCTTTCTCGCTCTAGGGCTGGCGAAGTATGCTGAACAAGAGCAGAAATATCCCTATCCGCCCGAACTGCTCTATGCCTTAAACCAACTTTCGTTGGCTATGCTTACTGCATTTCCTCGTACTATCTCAGACCTTTTCGAGCTTTTCGCGCAACCGCTTGAGCAATGGTGGCCCGGCGATACCTTGCCATTGGGGATTGATCCGCGCTTTGAGTTGCTCTACGAAGGTGAATTGGACTATCAGGTTATTGATTTTTTGCTTGAATACAACTTGCCTGCTGGGGCAAACCTTCAAGACCTACAAGTTATTCTTGATAATCAGTTGATGATCAATATCCTCAACACGTCCAGGCATGCATCCATTACTGACTCTGCAGGTGCCAACAGCGAGTATGTTGCTATCAGGCAATATGTTATCACGCATCCTTGGACCACTAGTGAGGCCCTTCGACAACAATTTCGTACTTTGCGTTACAGTAAAATCCAGGAGGTCGGTGCATTGTATCAGGATAGTCGCTCATCTAACGCTACATTACTTTATCAGCGACCTGAGATGCCGGCAGCGTGCTACTGGAACTGTACCGCATGCGGTCCGCTATATCAGCGCAACAATCGGCTGGGAAGTATTAAGCCGAGTGCCTGTGCCGGACGATGCCCTGGTCCACAAGGTTGGCAAAAACTTGATCCACTCAGCAACACTCTCGTCCTGAAGCGTGGCATCCACTTACGGACTCATATACCAGGAATTATCGAAATTCAGCTCTATCGGTGGCTCACGAATGATATACAACCAACAGAGCTACAGTTACAACAAGTTGTTTTATGGCCGGGAGTTGATCGCTACGATCTTCTGCTCAGATTTCAAGACGGTACGTGGGCTGTAGATGTTAAAGACTATAAAAGTCCGTTCGCATTGGGAAAGCATATTGCTCAGGATAACAGACATGTTGCGGAAAGCAGCCTTGAATGGAAATGCTGGTTTTATGTGTATCCATCTTACCGGGAACTTCAACGGCCTGATTACGCCGCTCATGTGCGTCGAGCCGCCGGGCCACTTCCGTCCAATGTTGTTATTCTCAATGAAAAGCAATTTAAAGCTCGTGTTACATCACGCTAATCATTCATTTTAGGAGAGGAAAAATGTACGATCGAAGTGAGTGGTACAAATCCCTTGTCGAACAAATTAAAGCGCAGGACGCAGACGGAATTCTCAAGGGAAAATACTCCCTTCTGCTTCAGGTAGAACTTGGCCTATGGTTGCTCGAACGGCTGAATTTGCATGATGAAGCCATCACAGTGTTATGGGTACTTTTGAGTGGTCTGCCCATTCCCGATACTCGGTTAAGTACACTCGATAAGCAACAACGGCACGCCATTGCTAATGCACGTATTTTGCTCCCTTTTTCTGGTCGCTTCAATTGGGAAAATGCGCTGCGAACATATGCCACCATTGAAGAGAAGTGGCGTTGTTATCGCGTGCATCCAGAAAAGCTGGAGCAGCAGTTGGTGTATAAGCTCCAGAATCACAAGGAACGCCTTGTGGTATTTGATGCTACCCTCGATAGCATTCTGCCATATGCACCAAGAAAGATCACTCAAGCAACAGCAGATACCTTTTGCTTTGATGCTATCACTGGACAGGGGAAACAGGTTGTACAGGTGGAAATCAACGAAGAAGAGGCGGATATGGCAACAACAGACATTTCCTGGTTCACCCAAGCACGTAATCGTCAACCTTTGAGTTACTCACACAATGATTTTCGTACTATTGCAAGTGAAATCGACCAGTTACGTCAACAGCGCAGTTTGCCAACGGTGTTGGGCTCACAAAAAAGTTGGCTAGAATTGGTTGATAATCTCTTAGGGTATCGTGCCATCTTACCTGACGGAAGCCTGTCCAGCAAAAATAGCGTTCCGTTGCATATAAACGGCCACGCATATGTTGTGGGTGCTGTTGCCGCTGGAAAATCCACGGTTGCCAAACTCATTTTGGCAGATGCCGCTTTGCACCCGGAGAAAGAGCTACGCATCACGCTGGTTGTCAGCGATACCATGTCGGCCCTTAACCTGGCTGATGAATTGAACACGCTGTTCTGCACTTGGGGAGAAAAACCAGTGGCGGTCCCTTTGATTGGTCGTTCCACACGTTCGCTGCACCTGCAGCGACTCTATCATTCCAGCAAATTTCGTCCTGACCATTGGGCACTACGTTGGTTGAATCCTGCGTGTCCTTTACAAGCTCTGGCAACGGAACAGGCACCATGTGGGGTACTCCCTGGCAAAGAACCCTGTGAATCATTATATCAACTGCCGAAAAAGCCAGGAGGACGCAAAGTCTACCATTATTGCCCTCTTTTTGCTGTTTGCCCAAGCAAACAGTTGTATCACGATATGCCTACTGCCCGCATTTGGATTACTACCCCTGGCGCATTAGGAAAATCGAGCTTACCTGTGCAAATTGAACAACGCAAAGTGCATCTAACTGAGATCGTCTATGAACAATCAGATCTAGTGATCTTCGACGAGGCCGATACTATACAGCAGTGGTTTGACAATCTTTTTGCCGAGGAGGTGATCCTCACTAATGGAACAATGGCCTACTCGATGTAGAGGACGTTGAGACGGCTCAGGCATGGGTGACCAGGCGAACACAACCCGTTTCTACAAGCCGTTGGGTCAATGCAGAGCGCCATTCTCTGGCTTCTATCTCCAACATCCTCAGCAACCTGACCGACATTGAGCAAGGCATTCTTTTGCGACGCTGGATAGGCCGCAACTACTTTACCGCATTGACTCTAGCCTATAAGTTGGCATGGCGTTTACTTGGCCTCCCTATATGGGAAGAATGTTTGGGGCAGGATCGCATAGAAGCGGATAAAAAAGCTCAACGCGTCGTCTTTCACTTTGATAAGCTGAGTCAGAAAGACCCCATTACTATTGAGCGGCCTAAAGGAAATCCTCAAAACGAGCCAGTCTATCGTCTGGCATTGATCATGCGTACCTTGATTGCTGAGGGCGATAGCACCAATAACTCGGCTGTTCACCAGGAGTGTCAGGCATGGATTGAAGATTTTATCCCTAATATCCAACAAACGCTACAAAAATTAGCGCAGGAAACGATAGCATGGCGTAAGCAAGTCGATAAAGGCATTTCTTCCGCTCAAGAGCCAACAGAGCCGCCGGATAACCTGGATACATTCGCGCAACGCTTGGAATTTGTCCTGAACGTCATGGTGCTGGACCGTAATATACGTATTGTCTTCTATGAATGGTATAACAAGCCTGAAAATATGCTCACAGACCTCAATGAGTATTCGCTAGATCGCTCGCCTAGTAACTTAACGGATATACTACCTGTTCCCCCCACAGGGCGTATGTTTGGCACCTATTATTCAAAGGATTTAGAAATAGGGCAGGACGAGAAAAAAATCTTCTGTTACCCACGGGGCTCTCTGTCTTTGGCTATCCGAACGTTGGACGCTGGTACTTTCTGCATTTCCACGAACTGTTTAGTGACCTTGATGGCAGACGTGGCCCTAATGTACTCTCCCTCTCGGGAACTTCCTGGTTGCCACACTCATCACAATGGCACATTACAAATCCCCCGCAAGGAATTCTCGATCCATCAATTGAAGCGCAAAAGGCAATAGCACAAAGCACCTTCTTGTATATTCCCCAATATGTGTGGAAGAAAAAGGCGTTGAAGCCAATTCGTATCTCTGGTATTCCTGAGAAATTGCAACCTGTCAAAGACATGCTTCGGGCATTAGCAACTAGCCGATCTGGTCGAAAAGCCCCATTACAAGAAGAACTGGACCAATTACGACAATTAGCGCAAACAGAGCCGCACTACTGGCACGATCGAGAACGTCTGCTTCTGATCGTCAATTCATATGACCAGGCAGAATGGGCGTATAGAGAGCTAAAGCTGAGTGAGTTAGCACATACTGCTCTTCCCGGCGAGATGCGCTATCTTGCACAAACCAATGGTAGTAACGAGGAGGCTATGGCAGATGACATGGTGTATCGTAGTGATATTGAAGATTTTGCACGAACCAATGGCAAAATCTTGATCGCTCCCTTGCAAGCCATTGGGAGAGGATACAATATCCTCAATCAGCATGGAAAAGCCGGATTTGGCGCAGTTTATTTTCTGACACGCCCTATGCCATATCCGGCAGATACGCAATCATTGGCACGAGAATTGAACAGGCGGACGCTTGATTGGTGTGAAGATACAAAGCTAACACTATGGCAGGAACCGATGCTGCAGGAAAAAGCTGTCCATCTCCGTCAGAAGGCTAGCGAATATTGGCGTAAGGCGGAGCTACGTAGCTATTATCACACGCTGAAACATGAAGATGAAAATCATAACAATGATACTACCTATAGTGAGCGTTTTGATCTTGCCGCTACCACTGCTGGCTACATTATTCAAGCGTGTGGACGACTCCTGCGTGGAGGTGTACCTTTCCATGCGTTTTTCGCCGATGCTGCTTGGGGACCCAACAGTGCAAAGGATAGAAAAGTGAGGGAAACGTCTAAAACAAGTCTACTGACCGCAATGATAGAGGTCTTACAGGAATATGTAAAGCAACCGATTGGTTACGCGCTTTATGCCTCTATTGTTGATGCATTGGTAGATATCCAAGGTTTTGAAGCAGAGTATTAAGGAGCAAGGGAGGCAATTATGGCACCATCGTTTTCTATCGTCCCCATGCGTTTCCGCATAGACGAAACCTATCTGCGCAACATGACAGTCTCATTTTCGAACTTTGCCTACGAGCAGGATTGTATGCATTTTCTCGACAGCATGAAGCAATTCATGTCAGATGACACCAATAAAACTCCACCATATCGTCGGCTGAATACTGTATTGACAGCCTTGGCTCCAACCTTAGCCCATCCATTTCTTGCTCGGTATAATGTGGATACCCAACTCTCGGAGCGGCAAATGCTTGTGGTTGGTACAGATGCCACTCATCGCCCTAAACCAGAGCAAATCAGTGACCTGGCTTATGAATGGGGAAAACAATGGGGGTATAGTAGCTTTAAGAAGGTGGTTGAAGGTGCAGGAAGAGAAGCTCATCAGCGTTTGTTAGATCGTTTGCAACGACCAGCACAACAATGGCAAGAGAGGGACGCCGCTTCGCTTTTCCTCAATCTTGAGGCCGGTACCCAAACGGGATATCGTGCTATTCCTAGCGTGTTGGCTTCTCTGATGGCGGGCAAGCAATCACATATTCATGGGAAAACAATAACCTGGCGCTTGATGCAAGATGGCGCTCATGGGCTGGCCGTGATCAGCAATCCGTTTCTTGCACAATACGAAGATGCGTATCTAAATAAAAAAGAGGGGACATTTGCCTACAAGCTCGAATTTTGTCTACAAACACAGGCAGGCAGTCTATATCCTTGGCTTCATCTGTATATACGATGCACCCGCTACGTGGATAAACTCTTGAAAGATACGAATTTTCGGCGTGATGTCAGCGTCAAAGTTGGCATTGATCGACCACGTTTAAGCGGTTGGGGGTGGTCACCTACGCTGGTCACACTCCCACTCACCGGCGGTGTCTCCAATCCAAGCTGGCAAGAAGATCCAGTGCAGCTTTTATCGGCAATGAAGGCACGCGATCTGGTTGCGCCAGGTCCACTTTTGCAAATACCGCAAAACTATCGCGCAGCCAGTCCACTTAGCCTCTACGATGAGTACTTCGTTGTGCATGCAGAGGGCTTTAAACCCAAACATGAAGTAAAGACTGGTTTCGACTTTGCAGAATTGCGTGAGGTAGCCCGTGCTGTTGGTGATATTCTAGGGCTAGAGCTTTCTGAAGGGCAAACGTTCACTTCTGATATATTGATAAAGGAAATGTACCGACAAAATCTTCCTCTAATGATGTATGGCGTTGATGATCTCCGGGGAAAAAAGTTTGTGAGAAAGCGAACAGAGCAAGCAAAAGAGGAGAGCGAACAGCAAAATCGACTGATACGACAAAAAATCATGTTCGATGCTCTTTGGCGTGCAGCGGGTCATCAGCGCATATACATACTTCTTTGCTGGAGTGATACGCTTTCCAGAACAGTTATGGAGCAGGAAATCCGTCAGGCATTGTTCCTGGAAAGGGACGAAACCTGGCCCGAACATATCACATTGATTGTTCCTCCAACTCCTATTCCCAGCGAATTAGTAGCACCGCTCGATCCCGGTGCGCTCAACCCACTTCATCACTACAAAAAATTCGCTTCACACTCTGACCGTCAAACATTCCTGGCGAGCTGGAAAACACAGATGCGCAAGTCTTTCCGTGAAAAAACGCAGCAGTGGAAAGATTATTTGAGTAGCATACTGCCTGCTGAAACTGGCTACGGGATGGCACTGATTGAACTACATAAGCTCGACCCTAAGAATACATATTCCAACCAACATATTAAAGGGGCAGTACGCAGATCATGTAACAAACTTGGATTGGCATCGCAGATGTTTTTCCCAATCCGGCAAGATAAACAGGGAGTTACAGGAGAGAGCAAGGGACGGACCCGTAATAGCATCGCTGATCTCATCTATCGCCAGACAGGTCTTGTCTATGACCGACCAGTAGCACTTTATGAGAAAGCGGGCCTCCCACACCCGCAAGCCGAGCGTCTCCACCTGATTGGACTCTACAAGCTGCGTAAGCATGAGCCAAAGATAGATTTTCCTATGGCCGTACGCCTCTCTCCTGATGGCACATTCCAGGCACTTCTGCCACTATATCCTCTCCAATGGTTGCCCCTGCTACAGGCTCAAAAAACACTGGGAGAGTTGTTCACGAAAGGGAAAGAAAAAGGGAACGAAGAAATACTCAAGCTGAGTAAGGAAGCACAGACACAATTTGCCGCTCACATCTTCACTGATTCGTACAATGAGTCAACACTGGTGTTACTGGAAGCCCAGGACTGGCGGAATCATGATGTATTACCCCAGTTTGCTAATGGCAGGGCGGTGGCGAAAGATCAATTAGATCTCTCTGCTGTGAAAACTTTTGAGCGTCTCTACACGCGCAAGGATTTACCCTATCTTCGCATCATCCGGGTGCGCCCCAGTGGTTCTGGCGAAACCCCGCAGTACTTTGCTGTGAGTGAAGACGAAGAGGAGTTGAAGGAAGAGAAAGATCTTAAACATCTTACTGGCTTTGTTGACACGCAGACCGCAAGCGAATTTTTCCACTACCTTTCAGTTGGAAGCATCCCCACGACTGCTGCTACGGAGCAGAAAAACAAGCTAGGTTTATATAAAACAGACGAGGGAGGCGGAATTTCGTTTAAGCACCAGACAATCGTCGAATTTGTCCCCTTCTTTCTTCAAGCAGGGGATGACCCTCAGGTGTGGTGCCACATTCCACATTTTATGCGCATCTCACCGGGATGGGATGGTGGAAATATTGTGTTTCCTTATCCTATGCATCTGGCAAAGTGTATGATTGAGGATCAGCTTTGTATAATGGATGGTGGCTTGAATGAGGAAGGGACTTAAAAACTTCTTTCCAATCTCTCAACGACTTCGGAACGGAATATTTGTCGTTGTTTTTGATGTTTTCTTGCTGTTGGGTCAACGTAAGGAATGAGTTTGCCAATGTCAAGGACTATTGAAACTACAATGACTTGAATATCAACTTATTAAAGGACCTGTGAGTTGAGCTTATCAATATTATCGCCTTACAATAATTTGTTGCAAGGCGATAATATCTTTAGCCAGCCTATCTGGTGTAAGCCTTTATTTTACATCTACAACAATTCGGGTGCTATGAATAGCCCCCCTACTCCACCGTCACCGACTTCGCCAGATTCCTTGGCTGGTCAACGTTGCACCCTCTGGCAACGGCCATGTGGTAGGCGAAGAGTTGTAGGGGGATGCTTGCCAGTAGGGGACTGAAGACTTCTAGCGTCGCGGGGACGTAGAAGACGGAGTCGGCGTGCTGGCGAATGGCCTCGTCACCGACGGTGGCGACGACGAGGACATTCGCGTCGCGGGCGCGTACCTCCTGAATGTTGCTCACCACTTTCTCGTAAACGTGCGAGTCCGTGGCGACTGCGACAAGTGGAGTGTCCGGGTCGAGCAAGGCGATGGAGCCGTGCTTGAGTTCTCCGGCAGGGAAACCCTCCGCGTGAATGTAGGAGATTTCCTTGAGCTTGATCGCACCCTCTAAGGCCGTGGGATAGCCGACGCCGCGCCCGATGAACATAATACTGCTTACGTGCGAGTAGTGTTTCGCCAGTGGCGCGATGGTGTCGTCGGCACTGTCTGCCACGTCCAGTATCTGCTGAATCTGCGCGGGCACCAGTTCCAATGCAGTCAACAACTCTTGTGTTTGCTCGTCGTGAATGCGTCCGCGCAATTGGGCGAGGTAGAGTCCCAGCAGGTAGAGGACGGTCAGCGAACTGATGAACGTCTTTGTCGCTACCACACCAATCTCCGGGCCAGCTTGCAGGTAAAGTACCGCGTCTGAGAGACGGGTGATGGCGCTGGCAACAACGTTGGTCACGGCGATAACGGGAGCGCCATGCTCGCGTGCCTGCCGGATGCCGACCAGTGTATCCGCCGTCTCGCCCGATTGCGTCACAGCGATACACAGCGTCTCCGGTCCCACTATGGGATTGCAGTAGCGAAACTCCGCGGCGGTAATCGCCTCGACTGGAATACGCGCCCACTGCTCAATTACGTATTTAGCAATCAAGCCGGTGTGGTACGAAGTGCCGCAGGCAACGATGATGATACGTTGAATGTTAGCGAGCAAGCCCGCCTGTTGCATGCGCTCCAACTCAGGAAGATGCAACTGTCCATCGCGCACACGGCCTGTTAAAGCGCGGCGCATAGCTTCTGGCTGCTCATGAATCTCCTTGAGCGTAAAGTGTGGATAGCCGCCCTTTTCTGCCGCCTCCGCGTCCCAATCAATCGTCAAGGGTGCGCGATCAATTGGCGTACCGTTGAGCGTAGTGAGAGCGACACTATCGGGGTGTAGCACGGCAACTTCACCCTCTTCCAGGATGAGTACATGCCGTGTATAGGCGAGCAAAGCGGGAATATCGGACGAGAGAAGTTGCTCGTGTTCGCCGAGACCAACAATCAGTGGACCACCACCGCAGCGTGCGCCAATGAGCAGATTGGGCTGCTCACTACTGACCACGGCTATGGCATACGAACCATGCACGCGCTGTAGAGCCAGGCGTACCGACTGTTCAAGGTCGCGTGACGCCTCGCCCATGTAGTAACGCTCGATCAGGTGCGACAATACCTCCGTATCCGTTTCGGAGCGGAAGGTGTGGCCCTCGTTTTGCAGTTGCAGGCGCAGTTCGGCATAGTTTTCGATGATGCCGTTGTGGACAACGGTGATAATCCCGGTACAATCAGGATGAGGGTGAGCATTCGTGTCATTTGGGCGGCCATGTGTGGCCCAGCGCGTGTGACCAATACCCAGCGTTCCCTCTGCTGGACGCGAGCCGTTCTCGACCGAGGCGACGAGGTTGGCGATTTTTCCGGCGCGGCGACGCAGTTCAAGCGTGCCATTCGTGGTTAAAACGGCGATGCCCGCGGAGTCATAGCCGCGATACTCAAGTTTGGTCAGGCCGTCAAGCAAAATGGTAGTCACATCGGTCCCCTGCGGGCCGACGTAGCCAATGATACCGCACATAGGTCGGGTATCCTCTCTTTTGTAAAGTAGATACACGCATATTGTTCAGCAATTTTGAGCGCGTTAATCCACCTACATCACTGAGGACGTTTTGTCCCAGCCGTTGCCAACTGGCTTTGTGCGTCCCCCTGTCAGGGTAGTGACATACCCTGGAGGCTCCCCGCTGATTTGTCCGAACAGCCTCCTCCTCGTCAACCGGCGCTTCCTCCTCTAGCCCGGCCCATGCGCTACTAAACAAAACAATTTCCTATATCATAGTATACCATAACTCTTTTGTGCAACAAAGTGAACCATATCACAAAAGTCCCTGTACAGATGTTGAAAGTGTGAGATACGGATCGCCCTGTCATTCTGAGCGCAGCGAAGAATGACAGGGCGGCGACGGGCGGTGCAAAAAACCTACCCGTGTAAGGCCCCACCCATCCACACCACATCCCCCGTCCCTACTATGTACGAAGCGCCGGAAACGATATCGTATATAGTAGGGACGGGGGCGGCGCGGCGTGGTGGGTGGCACCTTGGAGCTTATCCGAAAACCTGGCAGGCACGGGTCTGCCAATGGGTGTCAGGTGGTGGGCAAAGGAGGCCAGGGCACCCGCAAGGGGAATGCCCCTACTATACACGAACAACGGGCAATCGTGTATAGTAGGGGCATTCCCCTTGCGGGTGCCCTGGTCCCTCACCTCGCCGGTATTACACCCCGGTTTTCGGATAAGCTCTTGCGGGCGTCCGCCGTCCTCGAGTGCTTCTCGGCCCCTCGCGGGCGTCCGTCCGTCCTCCTCGTGTTTCTGTCTAGCCTCTTAGTTCAATTGCACCACAACCGGTGCATCTTCTATGCCTGCTCTGGCCGAGAAGTGCCATGCCGCCGTGCCGCCGGTGGCGTTCAGCGCATAGAGGTTGCGATCATCCGAGCCAACATAGACAACGCCGTTATCGAGTACGGGCATCGAGAGAACAAAGCCTCTCGTCTGGTAGCGCCAGAGCAACGTGCCGTGAGTGGCATCCAGCGCGTAGACTGAGCGGTCATAGGAGCCAAGGTAGACGACATTGTTCACAACGTCAGCCTGTGTACCGGTACTGCCTTTCGTTCTGTAGCGCCAGAGCAACGTGCCGTGAGTGGCATCCAGCGCGTACATGAAGTCATTGCTCGAGCCGATGTAGACGACATTGTTGACGATGGTAGGCGTGAGCCAGACCGGGCGTCCTGTCTGAAAATGCCAGATAACTGAGCCTCTGCTGGCGTTCAGCGCGTACACAAAGCCATTGCTGGCCCCGACATAAACACTATTGTTGGCGACAGCGGGTGCTGAAAAGACGACGCGGCGTAACTGCGCATGCCAGAGCAATTTTCCAGTGCTGGCATTCAGCGCACAGAGCAGGCCCTTGCCGGAACTGACGTACACCACGTTATTTGTTATGGCTGGCGCGTTGAAGACGGGGCCGCGGGTCTGGTAGCGCCAGACAAGCGAGCCACTAGTCGCGTTGAGAGCATACATGAAGCCATCGTTGGAACCAATATAGACCGTGTTGTTAAGAACGATGGGAGACGAGTAGACGACGTTGCCAGTTCTGTAGCGCCAGACAAGCGAGCCGTTGTTGTCGTTGAGCGCGTACACGTAGTGATCTCTGGAACCAAAGTAGACGATGCTGTTGGCGACGGCAGGCGACGAAACGACCGCTCCACCTGTTTTGTAGTGCCAGACGAGCGAGCCATTGGTCGTATTGACCGCGTAGACATTGCCGTCATTGGCACCAACAATCGTGATTGACCCGGATGGCGGAGGCGGTGGTGGAGCTGTTTGTTCTCCCTGTGTGCAACCGTCAAGCGCATTGCTCCATTCCTGCTGCACAAGGTAGAAATTGCTATTCCAACTTTCGTTGGCATTGCCGTTATCTTGCCCTGGCGTGCCAAAGTTCCACGCGCACTTATCGCCAATCTCGTTTCCCTGGCTGTCGTACCACGCATTGAGCATGGGGTCTGTCACCGCTTCCATCTGCTCATGACTGGCAACACTGATAGTGCTGTCCGCGTCAGCATCGTTATTGGGCGTATTCGGCACGCCGCAACCGTTGAGCGAGGTTCCGGTGTAGGGCATGTTGGCGTAGACAATCGGATTGCTGGTGTTATCCGTGAAGTAAGAGTGATAGCCGCAATACTGCGTAAACGAGCAGGCCGACGACGTGGAATCGAAGCATGACCCCTCGTTCCACGCGGTGAAGACAAAGAACAGGTGCGTCAGCCCGCTACTCCAGTTATTCGCCGTCATCGCTTTCTGCACCTCGGCCTGGATATCCGTATCAATCAGACAGTTGCCGGGGGTCGCGGCATCAGTACAATCCGAGGCGGGATAGGCCGACGTGTCAACCCATGAGCCGCCAAAAGTCGAATTATTGGCGATATGACCGGTCGTGTCATAATACTCTGTATTGACATTATACAAACTGGAACCGCCCACATCGCCAAAATAGCGTTGCAACAGACTATTGTATGTGGCGCTGACATGCGTTGCGGAACCATCGGGCAAGGTAGATGGTTCCCAGAAGATAGCATACGTCGTGCTGGTTTTCATCACCGACCCACCATTATACTGAAGCAAATCCGACCCATTGGCAATAGCAACCTGTGCATTTATACCATGCAATTTCATGATATGGGGGGAATGATGTTTCGTCGTGGGCAGTGCGGTCGCATTATTTGCAGCCGTTACCGGGCTTATCTGCACGAAGCCCACCATCAGCACGGCAACTACTGCCACAAAGAAAGCTTTTGAGAGCAGAGCAAATCTACGCATAGTGATACTCCTCCCAGTACTGGAGAACAACGTTGTATCAATATACATCGGCGAAAGTCAATGTACTCTGTAGGGGCCCGATTATGAGGATTAACGAAATAATGCACCATCATGGTTTCTGTAGGGGCCGATTTATCGCGCCCACCGCCGATTGATCGCGCCCACCGCCGATTTATCGGCCTGGGAACACGTGGCCGATAAATCGGCGATGGGCGCGATCAATCGGCCCCTACGGTTGGTACATCAATTTGTTAATCAGCATTATCGCGCCCCCTGGCACGAGCCGCAGCGATGTGCCAGTCAGCTATTACCAGGTTAATTCGTTCATATCCACTAGCGACCCCCACGGGTTTCATCATTGCCAGTTTATTTTGTGTAATAGTGAAACTCGGACGCCTCGGCGGACGTAGGGAAGAGAAAACACCATCGTGTTATAATTTGTTGGGAATGTTATTTTTTTCAGAGAACGGACGTTGGCATGATCCATGATGAACCAAATACAAATGTGGTTGCGCAGCCACAGAGTGTTGAGCAGACGGATAGTGACAATCAGCAGCAAAAAAATACGACAGGCGAGACCGCGGGGAAATGGTCGGTACTGGCAATTGTCGCGGTAGGCGTCTTTATGGCGACGCTCGACTCGTCTATCGTTAATATCAGCTTACCGGCCATCGCCAGCTCGTTTGGCGTCCCGCTAAGCGGCCTGGTTGAATGGGTTATCATTGCGTACCTCGTCGTCACTGCCGCAGTCCTGTTGTCTGTTGGGCGTTTGGCAGACATGATCGGGCGCAAACCGATCTGGGTCGCGGGACTGGTCATCTTTACCGGCGGTTCGGCCATCTGTGGGGCCGCGCCAACACTTGGTTTCTTGATTGCTGCACGCGCTTTACAGGGATTGGGTGGAGCATTACTGATGTCTATCAGTCCAGCAATGCTCACGACCGCGTTTCCTGGCAGTGAACGTGGGCGGGCGCTTGGCCTCAACGCGGTTGTCGTCGCGCTCGGTGTCAGCGCTGGTCCGACGCTTGGTGGTATCATCACCACGAATTTTTCATGGCGCTGGATATTTTATGTGAATGTACCGATCGGCATCATTGGTTTCACCGCGACTTTGCTGGTACTCAAGGAGCGGCTGCACAGGGGACAGGGCAAATTCGACCCGCTGGGAGCCATATTCCTGGGTGTCGGGCTGGCAACTACCACGCTCGGCCTATCCTTTGGGCAGGAATGGGGCTGGTCTTCACCGTTGTTGATCATTACGCTGGCGGTCGGCGTAGCGGCATTGGTCGCCTTTTATTTCACCGAGCAGCGCGTCTCTAATCCGGTTATTGACCTCTCGTTGTTGCGCGGGCGCGTCTTCTTATCCGCCAACCTCAGTCTTATTCTCAGCTTTCTCGCACTCTTCGCGGTTAGCTTCATGCTTCCCTTCTATCTGGAAGAGTTGCGCGGTTTCAGCACCGAAGTAGCGGGGTTTCTCCTGACACCTTTGCCGCTTATGATTGCTGTTTTCGCGCCTGTCAGTGGCGCACTCGCTGACCGCATTGGTACGCGCTGGCTGGCGGCCGGTGGGCTGACGATTGCCTGTATTGGCCTTGTGTTCATCAGCCAGCTCAATGCTCAGACCTCGATTTTCGGCATCATCTGGCCGCTCTGCATCACCGGTCTGGGACAGGCGCTCTTCCAATCGCCCAATAACAGCGCACTGCTTGGCTCGGCCCCTAAAGGACGGCAGGGGGTCGCGTCCGGTTTCCTGGCAACGGGCCGCGTGGTTGGGCAAAGTCTGAGCGTTGCTCTTGCCGGTGCCATCTTTACCGCCCTCGGCGGTGCCACAGCAGGCGCTATCTTGTCCTCCGGTCATAACTTGCCATCATCCCATGTCAGCGCGTTACAACAGACATTCGCCAGTAGTTTCCACGCCGCCTTCCTCGTCTGTGCAGCGATTGCCGCCGTGGGTATCTTCGCATCGCTGGTACGTGGAAAAGAAAATCGGTAGGAAATTGCTACCCTTAACAGAGTTTTCACGCGGAGATGAGCAAAGTTACGATGAACCGAACTGACCGTCTCTTAGCAATCGTTCTCGAATTGCAGGGCAAGGGCAAACAACGAGCCGAAGACCTTGCTGAGACGTTCGAGACGAGCAAGCGCACCATTTACCGCGATATCCAGGCATTGGGAGAGGCAGGTGTGCCGCTTGTCTCCATCCCCGGTCGCGGTTACTCGCTGATGAAGGGCTATTTCTTGCCGCCGTTGAGCTTCACAACCGACGAGGCAACCATGCTCTTACTGGGCAGCGACTTCATGGCGCAAAACTTCGATGCACAATATCGCTCAGCCGCGCAATCCGCCAATCGCAAGATAGCGGGTGTGTTGCCGGAAAAGTTGCGTGACGAAGTACAATCCCTGCAACAGAATATCCGTTTTATCTCGGCAGGTATGATGGATGGCTCGCCAGAGTCCAACATGCTGCAGCAACTGCGACGCGCCATTATCGAACATACCACCGTGCGTTTTCACTACCACACGCGCCATACCAGCAATGGCAAGAGTGGGGAGAACACTCGCGATGCCGACCCCTATGGCCTTGCCCATGTTAACAACACCTGGATCATGGTGGGATATTGTCATATGCGCAAGGATATCCGCAACTTCCGCCTCGACCGCATGGAGCTTATCGAACTATTGCCTAAAACGTTTCAGCGTCCGCCAGATTTCAAAATGCAGGTGCGCCCACTGGAAGAACGCGGCACCATCATCGTCAAAGCAGTATTCGACAACGAAGTGTCGCGTTGGGTACGCGAAGCCCGCTCCTACTACACCATTGCCGAAGAAGATACGCCCGATGGGTTACTGGTCACACTCCAGATACGCCAGGAGAGCGAGATACTGCAATGGCTACTCGGCTGGGGTCGCCACGTCCGCGTCCTGGAACCAGAATCGCTGCGCCAGAGATTGGTGGAGGAGGCGCAGGGGATAATGGAAAATCATTTTCGCTACTGACATACTGCTGTCACAGGGATAGGTTACACTTCTAATGTGAATAAAAAAAGCATCCATGAGAAAGGTTCACATTCGTAAAAAGAAAGAGGTACCCTGTTATGGCAACAACAACATCATCTCCGGCATTGGATTTTGTGCTTCTCTACGTCTCGAACATGGACGAATCGCTGGCCTACTTCACCAAAAAACTTGGCTTTACATACATTGCGGAAGAGAGCGGTCCAGGCTTCAGCCAGCTCAGAAGCAACGGCGGCGGCATTGATTTCGCCCTCCTCCTGGCAACGCCCGAAACATTGCCAGCCGGGCAAGTTGAACTCTACTTCAAGACCAACGATCTTGAACAATTGCGCGATGCGTGGATAACGAAGGGCATTGAGGCCACATCTATTGCTCATCGTCCCTTCGGCTCCATCTTTACCGTCACGTCGCCTGATGGGCAGAGCTTGACGATGCTGAAGAACTAACTTCCCAACATAGAGTAAAATGATGAGGACGCTATCAGATCCATTTGATGGCATCCTCACCATTTTACTACACTCTGGAGGAATCTATGCAACGACAAAACATCTCCACCGGGACGCCGTGGGAACCCATCGTCGGTTATTCGCGCGCCGTGCGTGTTGGCAACACCATCCACGTGGCCGGAACAACGGCTACTGATGCCAACGGGCAAGTTGTTGGCATCGGCGACCCGTATGCACAGGCTGTGCAGGTACTCAAAAATATCGAGTCGGCTCTACAAAGAGCGGGTGCCAGCATGCAAGACGTGGTACGCACGCGCATATACGTCATCAATATGGATGATTGGCAACACATCGGCAAAGCTCACGGCGAATTCTTCAGCGAGATTCGACCCGCTACATCCATGATCGAGGTCAGTCGCTTGATTGACTCACAAATGCTGGTGGAAATTGAGGCCGAGGCGATACTTAGCGAATAGTCTCACAGCATCAGCATTGCGTCGCCGAAGCTAAAGAATCTGTAGCGTTCGCGGATGGCCTCTTGATAGGTTTTCTCGATCAGTTCTTTGCTGGCGAAGGCGCTGACGAGCAGGAGCAGGGTTGAGCGCGGCAGGTGGAAGTTGGTAATCATGGCATTCACGACTTTGAACGGGTAGCCAGGCGTGATGAAGAGGCGTGTATTGCCGGAATACGGTTTGACCTGCCCATCGTAGAACGTGGCGACGCTTTCGAGGACGCGCACAGAGGTGGTGCCGACGGCGATTACACGCCCACCAGCCTTGCGTGTCTCGTTAATCAGTTCGGCGGTGGGGGCGTCCAATTCGATCTCTTCGCTGTGCATCTTATGGTCGCGCACATCCTCGACTTCGACGGGACGGAAGGTGTCAAGGCCGACGTGTAAAGTGACGAAGCCGACGCGCACTCCCTGCTGGCGTAATTGCGCCAGCAGATGTGGAGTGAAGTGTAAGCCCGCCGTCGGGGCCGCCGCCGAGCCAGTGATACGCGCATAGACGGTCTGGTAACGTTCCGGGTCTTTCAGCGTCTCGTGAATATAGGGTGGCAACGGCATACGTCCCAGTTGCTCAATGCGCTGTCTCACAGTTGCCGATGGTGCATCGTCTCCGGTAAAGAGGCGCACGATACGTCCACCCGCCTCGGTACGTTGCAAAATTTCACCGTGCAGCAACATTTGCGGCTCTGCTTCATTGCCAAAGATAACGCGGTCGCCCTCGTGCAGGCGACGTCCGGGACGCACCAACGTCTCCCAGTAATCTGGCCCCAGGTCTGATCTTTCAGCAAGCAACAGGACTTCCACGGCCCCGCCAGTTTCCGCTCGCTGACCCAATAAACGCGCCGGTATCACACGGCTCTGATTGGCAATCAACAGGTCGCCGGGTCGCAAATAGTCGCCTATATCGCGGAAATGACGATGTTCCAATACGCCTGTATCGCGATGAACAACCAGTAAGCGCGAGGCGTCACGAGGCTCAATGGGCGTCTGCGCGATCAATTCCTGCGGCAGGTCATAATCAAAATCACGGATTTTTATAGGGGTATGGTCTCTATGTTCTTTATGTTCGAGCATAATTCGCTATTCTTCTTCTTATTTTCCCTGCGCCTTGCACAGTATCCTATACAGTATTATCCTATCCGCGTCAACCGTGGGGATTTTCATTTCCGATTATGGGTTTTGAAAACTTGTTCTAATTTCGCTGATATTCGTCCCAAAACCCTTGACTTGAACATTTATTCAATGTATGATACAAAAAACAAAGAACGGATTTTCCAGAAACGGAGGGTATGCTCATGGGTGCTTCAGCCGCACGAAAACAGGTTCCGTCGGATGATTATGATGCCGCTGACGACGATGACATGTATGAGACGCGCAGTCACAGTAGTGCTATACGCTATAAGCCGCAGGCAAAGCCGGTCGAACACGATACGCTTGAAGATCTCAATATTCAGAGGCAGAAGGGAACGCTCATTCAGCGTCGCGGCGCCCAGTCGAGAACGGCTACCGATGCCAGTATAAACAACGGCGTTGCGTCGAAGGCTATATCCTCTCCGTTAAAAGCGCCGAAACGCCAGATAAAGCTGGGCAAGGCGAGGAAGATTGGACTTCTGCCTGTACTGGCAGTTTTTGCCGGTATGCTGGCAATGATCCTGCTGGCTAACGGGTTGATGGCCTTTGGTTCATGGTGGCAGATACACCAGAACGATGTACAGTATGGTCGTCCGCGCACCTACCAGTTCGATGCGGTAGTGGGCCATAATGATAGCCCGGCGAATCCGACGCATTTTATCTGCATCAATCTCAATCGGCATGTTGAAATCATTGAATTTCCGGGTGGCGACGCGACTCATGCTCGCGTGTACCAGGGGCCGGTACTCTTTGGCAATGGGCAGGATTTGACGCCTGTAACCGCCACGGTGCGTGATGTCAACGGGGACGGTAAACCCGATTTGATTGTCCACATCCTGGATCAACAAATCGTCTTTATCAATACCGGAACGCAATTTCGTCCCTTAAATCCTGGGGAACAGGTGAATCTTAGCTCATAAAGACAACAAAAAAGTCCTGTCTGTGAGGAAAGTACCTCACAGACAGGACTTTTTTGTTGTCTTTATGAGCTATATTGAAGGCCCCCTCACGATTATTTTACCTGAAAACTTTTCATCGTTCATTTGCTCATAGAAAAAGTGACTTTTTCCCATTTTTACCGTCTAATACGGAAGAAAAGGATTTCCAGAACGCGAGCAGTCGTCTCGTTTTGTCAGAGAGGTCCTTTTTGCAAACGAACAGCGATGATAGAAAGTGAGATAGAAAGTGACCGTGAAGGAGACATTTGTCAAGTTGACGCGGCACCAACGGGCGGTGCTGCAACTTCTATCGCAACATCATGAGGCGACTATAGGAGAGCTTGCTGCTTTGCTTGGCGTAACTTCTGTTGCTGCCACAAAAAATATCCACCGCCTTGAACAAAAACACCTTGTGATGCGTGTGGTGGACGAACGGGATCGTCGTCGTACTCTGATCGTCTTGACCGACACAGGCCAAAGCATCGTGAATGGCAGTGAATAATATAATATGTCACACCCCAAAAAGCCTGTGGGAACGTACCTCTCAGGTAGGGCTTTTTCAGTACATTTTTCCTCTTTGCAAAAGGCTCTCAAGGCGCTATTCAGGCCGAAAGAGCCTTTTGTTTGTTCGCTGCTGTTCGTGAAAATTCGTAGAAAATCGTCGGTTTTGCTGTCAAGTTTGCTGTCAAATTTTCTTGTTACTCTATGGCAAGCTATTTACACAAACAACGGGCAAACTCCATCACCCCAAAATCTGATATTGTGGGTGGATAGTCAGAACAAGGCTGTTGTACGCTTTCGTAGGGTCTTAGGAACTCCCTCCAAGCATGATGGGTGTTCATTGGCGTTCGCTGTTTTGTGCTGAAGTTCGTCGGCTCTGCTGTCAGTTTTGCTGTCAAACAGTACAAATATTTTGTAGTAGGCGGGGATTTGAGAAGTGGTGTTTCATTCACTCATTGAGTCGTGATGAGAGGATTTGAACTACTTATAGCCCTGTTTTGGACTGGCTTTAGGACTGCTTCCGTGGGCCTGTGGAGCAGAATGGCGTACTATTTTTGTCCATTTTTGTCAAGCTGTATCGCTTTGTGTGGAACGGTTTTGCTCTCAGTTTTGCTCTCACTTGAGGAAAATTCTAAGGATTAATTTTTCCTTCATTTGTTCTTTTTAATTCATTTGGAAGAAATGCGTCAATCTCTTCGTCAGAGAATGTCATATCTTCGTTTCTTTGTAATGCATCTTGTGCTTTTTTATATGCCTTGTTCGTTGTACTTGGTGAACCAACGTAAACAGCATGAAGCTCTAAAAGTAGTTTGTCTCTTTCTTTCTGCAAATTTTCAAGAGATTGTATTCCAATTGTAAGATCAGTGAGCAGAGACAAATATTTCTCTCGAATAACCCATATCTCATTAGCTGCTTGCTTGTGTTTTTGTGCAAGTTCACCAAGATCGTAGTTCTTTGTGTAAGCATTAAGGACAAGGAGAATTGTAGAGAGAACTACACCTATCGTAGCTCCTATATACCCAGAACCTAAAAATGTTGATACAAATCCTCCTGTAGTAAGCGCCGATAACAATATTTGCCAATTTTTAATTACTGACAGTTTGCCTAATAATATATCAGTGCATTTTTCATGAGTTTTGTGGGAATAGACGACACGTCCATAACATTCTCGAAGTTGTCCTTCTAAAATATGTCTAGCTTCGTCATTTTCTTTACTCTGGGAAGTCATTGCCAAATATTTCTCTCCACTTCTGTTTTGCTGATCTTTCCCTTTTCGTGGGTGCTTTTTCATAAGCAATTGCATCTACAGAAATATTGTAACATCGCTTAGCTTTATATTGAAAAAGTCCCTTTTTATAAACATGTTGATGGCTACCTGGGGCTTTCCAATACTCTTGTTTAGTATTTTGACCTGCTATCCATGCAAAAAAGTCTCTACATATCCAATCATAATATGCATAAGATTGGTTACGATAGGCGTAGTTTTCCATAAATTGGTAAACCAGTGTATCAATGAGTAACCCTCCAATTGGCACATCCCATTTACGTCTCCAAGCTCTCATCATTCTGCATAATGGAACAAGATTTTTGTTACAGGAGATATTTCTATTCTTTATTGCCTGTATTTCTGGTCTGGGATTTGTCATTTTCCAAACGCCGCCATTATTGGTATCTGGAAATGTATAGCTACCTGCTGTGTTGATAAAAACTGGGTTTATCTCAAAGGTCATTCCACCATCAAATTTTACTACAATAACTTGTCCATCTGCACCAATATCTGTTGCAGAATAAGTTTTATGTATGGACAAACGTACAGTTTGTAACAGAGCAGATTGACCGTTACCCAAATATGAGTTGTACTTTTTATACAGTTGCGGAGGTAGTTCAAAAACCATATCGAGGTCACTGAAACCTTTTATTGCTGTATTTCTTCCATAAGAACCAACATATAGACTATGCGAGGTATCAGAAATTGTGTTCCAAAAATCTGCGTTTAGCTGCCTTGTGATACGCTTGTAACGATAAGAAATCGTATTTGCATCTCGTATTTGAATATTTGAGCAAAAATTACTAAACCAATCGGGAAGTCCCATGAATATTTCCTTCTTCAGCTAATTTTCAAAACAGTTCTTCCTGTCCTGCTCCATCTTGTTTTACTTTTTGTGCTTGCTTAAACGTGCCATATTGTGGCGGCATATCTATCTTTGTCCCTCGTAACAATTCGGCAATAGTCAAAATTTGAATGCGTGGATATCGTTGGTTCCATCCGGGTGATTCGTAGTAACCTGCACTTACGGCCTCGGTTTTCATGTCGCGTGTTGGTTCTTCAAGCGTGATAAACACACCAATAGCGGCGTTTTCTCGTTGTACCGTTCCTACAAGGTCGCGCACATCACCAGATTTGACATGGCCTGATTTGACCTGCACCAGCACTCGTTTTGATTTGCTGTAGGCGTCGTCAATGAAAGTGATGGCTCCATCTATGCCTTTGTCGCTGCCCTTTTTGCCAGTTTTACTACCTTCCTGGCCCCCAAGTGGCTTGGCTCGCACAAGAGATAAGGCCCACCACTGGAATTGGTAGCGGTCGTCCTGAGCTAGTTGTTTCGCGGCTCCCACGTCGTGTGGTTCGCCGACAACCTTGAACTGGATGTCCGGGAACATCTCTTGCAAGCGATATTTTTGGAGGGCAATGCTCAGATGGGTGATATCAATACCTATCCATTTGCGCCCTAACTTCTGTGCTGCTGCTATTGCAGTTCCACAACCACAAAACGGGTCTAGAATGATATCTCCAATATTACTGCTACTTTGGATTATTCTTTCTAGCAAAGTTAAAGGTTTTTGGGTAGGATATCCAAGTCTTTCTGTGGATAGATTATGTATTGCTTTGATATCACTCCATACGTCTTGTGGAGGGACACCAGGAAGGTCTTCGGGATACATTTTTAATCTGGGCATTCCTCCGTCTTTTTTAGGCCAATGGATTCTACCCTGGTTATCAAGTTCATTCATTTTCTCTTGTGTCATTGCCCAACATCGGCTAGGTGGGGGTGTTATGCCTTTCCATGTGTAAATTTGTCCACTGGACGCCCTGTCCATAGATGCAGTTAAATCTCGACGTGCATATCGTTTCCCGTTGCTATCTTTCTGGTCAAAGAAGGTGTTCATATATTCGTCGTCATATGGTATATATTGCTGATTCCATTTATATTTTTCTGAAGCGGTATAGAATAAGATAATGTCATGAATAGCTCCATATTTTTGGATAACATTTGCATGAGCAGAAGTTCGTATCCATGTCAGTTCGTTTTTGAAATTCTTTGGCCCAAAGATGGTATCTAAGATGATTTTCAGATAATGGCTTGCCGTTGGGTCACAATGTAGATAAAGGCTTCCTGTTGGTTTGAGAACACGATGTAATTCCACAAGTCGGGCTGCCATCATGACCAGATAGGCCATCATCTGGTTACTGCCGATGAAGTCATGCAAAGAATCAATCATTTTCGCAACGTGGTCGGGTGCTTGCGTGACCAGTTCTTGAAACGTGTTTTGAGTGGTCTGGTTCCAATGCCAAGTATCTTCAAAGGCGGTGATCTGGGCTTCGCTGTCGGTGCCGCTTTCATCTTTAAAGAGGACGTTGTAATTGCGATTCGAGTTAAAGGGCGGGTCGAGATAGATGAGGTCTATGCTCTCGGTGGGGATATATTCGCGTAGGATTTTGAGATTGTCTCCATAGTAGAGGGTATTCATGGTGATGGGCTGCCGGTCTATCCGCTCTGTCATGCTCCGTGTCCTCGCTATCCCTGTTGTATTGCTGGTGAATTGTGACGCTATGATAACACAGAATTTCTTTGCTGACTATTATATTATGACAATATTGAACTTTTGTATCTTCCATTACTTGCTATGAAGTGATATGATTAGTCTAGATTAGTTAGTTTAGTTTAGCCGGTCAATGATGATCGGGATAAGTGTAGGTCTTCTATGTCTCCTGATGTGAAAGTTGATAGTATTGCTGACTCTTTTCGTCAGCGCATAATACGTGGTGAGTATGGGACTGGTGGTCGGTTGCCTTCGCTGCGGATACTTTCTGAAGAATATGGTACAACGCATGAAACCATGAATAAAGTGATACAACGGTTGCAAGCTGAGGGATTGTTGTACTCTCAAGGTCGGGCCGGGGTGTTTGTCAATAAACCGCGCACTCGTATTCCTGGCATTACCGCACGTTTTGATTTGTATCTACAGGAGCAAGGTTTGACTTCTGCTGAGACGAATATTGATGAACCGGCTTTAGTGGCTGCTCCTGCGGATGTTGCTAAGGCATTTGGTATTGATGAAGGTGAACCTGTTGTACGTCGTATGCGCCTTCAAGGAACTGCGACTACACCGTATCGTATTGCTGAAAACTTCTATCCTGTCAGTCTCGCTGGCGGCTCCATCCTGGAACGTATGCAGCAAGATGCTCGTATGGATGTGTTACTGGCGATAAAAGAAGCTCATGGGAAAGTGATTAAGCGGGTGCATGAGAATGTGATCGGGCGACTGCCGACGACACGAGAAAAGGACGTGCTGAAAATTGTGCGTGATACTCCTGTTCTGGAAGTCCAGCGCACAAACTATGCAGAAGATGACGATACGACGGTGATTATGTATAACCGGATTATCTTCGTAGCCAGTTACTTTGTGTTGTCATACGATTATACAACGCCGCTCTGGTCGGCAAAGAAGTAGTGCTGTGCGCTAATGGCAAGCCATATGAGAGAGGATAGAAACCCTATCCTCTCTTATGCTTATTTGATGCTATTCGTTGTCTGCCCCTTTCAAAAACATGTTAATGAGATTTACCGGATTCTTCACTTCTTTTAGCATGTATCCCTTTCGCTCGCCTTCATGAACGCTGGCAATTTCTGTGAAACCGAGGGCTTCAAATAAGTGCTGTCCTTCGGGGGTGGCTCCGATGCCATACCAGTTTTTGATGTCGTATTGTCTGTAAAGAGCAAGCGCCCATTTTACTGCATGTTTGATGAGAAATCGCCCTAGCTCTTTATCTCTTCTGGCATTGCCTGTCGGTTTTATGGTAACACTGGCAATATAAACGGATAGATGGGGGTCTGTCCATTGCCTGATAGACCTTGTTGGGATATCTCGTTCCCGTATTTTATCCTGGATAAGAGGTGGCATAATGCTTTCATCAATGGGCATAAGTGATGTATATCCGGCAACTCGACCCCTATCTTTCACACTCATATACATCTCGTCGTTGATATCTCGCCACTCCAGTAATGTTTCAAACGGTACAATATCATCTTCTCCGTAAAGTTCTATGCCTATTTGAACCTCGGCCCAAATATCTGCCGGGCTTGATGGTGAAAAAATAAGATGCGTTGGCCCTGGTTGTTTGAATCTCGTTTGCTGCCTTTTTGCGAGTATATCAATAGCTTGCCTGGGGAAACGTCTTCCTCGTTGTCTTCCTGCCTCAAGTTCAAAAGGTATCAGGCCGTTCTCAACCTCTTTAAAAAAGGTAGAGCGCGGTTTATTGAGCTTCTGCATCGCTTCCTCTGCGGTGTAAAATTCGGTATCCATCGGTGTCTCCTCAAATAATTTCCCTTGTACCCATTATAGGCTGTACTTGTGCATTTGTGAACACTTAGTCTTAGACTTACTTAGTCTTGGATTTAATATCACTACGGACTTATGGACTAGTGTACTTGACTTTATGGACTTTATAGGCCATAATTAGTCTAGACCAAGAAGTCTAGAAAGTAAAGTCTGGTGTACGGCAAAGGCGAAAGTCTTGACACCATAGGACAATTGAATACCCTGTGAACGCGCCTAAAGAGTGGGTTGACGTGTCCCCGCTCTCAAAGATGAGTGGCTTAGTGGCTGTGAGTGGTTTGCTTGGATGTGAAATTGAAATGTGGATGTGGACTGAGCAAGGTAACACAGTTGATGTGAGAAGGCCATAGATGAAGGAAGGAATCAGGGACGCAAGCGAACGGCGAAAATGCTATGCCGTGCCGGAAAGAGGGTAGCAAAGGTAAGCTGGTAACTCGCCGCTCGCTTGCGACACATATTTCATGCTCGGTGGTTCGGTACAGGTCGGGGTGAATTTTTGGGGTGGTTGTGTGGACGCTCGTGGAGTGTGGTTGGTGGTGATGTACTCTGTGGTCGGGTGGTTGCTGTCGTGAATGGGTACATATGATGGGCTGGTTGTTGGGTTGTGTGGTGCGCGTGGCCTGTACCTGTGGGTGGTAGGGAATAGCAGTCGGCTGGTTGGTTGGTGGAAGGGTATACTACCTGGATTTTCGGTGTGGCGGTTGGTCGGTGGGTCTGTTTTCGGGATGGGTGGCAATGTGGCAAGGGTCTCTGTATCGCGTATGGCAAGCCATTAGCGTGGATGGTGGTTCTGGTAGTGCGTTCGTGTCTGGTTGTTGTGGTGTGGCAATGAGCAAGTTTCTGGTCTGCTGGCAACTTGCTCATTTTTGTACCGGAAAGGGTTGGATGTGCAAGAGGTAAACATTGATCTGGATGCGTTCTGCGGGTGGTTGTGCTTGCATGAACATGATGAAGTGGGGCGGCCTGGGATATGGTTTCATTCGCCGCTCGCGTTGTGGCTCTCTGAGGTAACAGGGGCGGTGTATGGGGTGGATGGCGGCGTGTATGGGCGGCCCTGTTGGGATGAGCATTGTTGGTTGCCGTTGCCGCGCTGGGCGGTACTGTTCTCATTGCGAGTTGAGCAATGGCTGGGTCGGACAATAGTAGGCTCTGAGGCGTTAGACGTGTTGGCCCAAGTCGAGCGCACGTTATCCGTGCAGGTTGGTCGTGCTGGGAGGTGTCCGTGTATCGCACGTAAAGCAAGGGGGATGGCATGAAAAAACAGCGTTCCATGGATGACTATCCTGCTCGTCGCAATGCGCGTTTTGTCCAGCACTCGCGTTTACAGGTGACGGCTTGTGAAGGGTGTTCGCGGCAATTGCATAAGACCCATAACTTTGTATTCTATGGCAATTGGTGCCGTCCGTGTTGGTTGGCGACGCAAGCGACTGATGCGTCATATGTTGCTCACGATGGTGAGCATGTGGAGATGTTTTCGTAACAGATTGGAGGTCAGTATGAAAAATGTGGAGATGTAGGTGCAAGGTAATCTGCTTATCATTCAAGTAGATTTGTCGCAATCCTTCGGCCTGTCGGGCAGTGGCAAGTCAGTCACCATTGCGACAACGGCGGGGAATGTGTCGGTGCCTGGGCATGAAGAGGTCAAAATTGGCCTGAACATTTATCGGGCGCAATCGCGCTAAAGGGTTGTCGTCGGTACTGTCTGTTTCTTTGTAGTAGGTGGCATGGAGGGGTCTATGGCGATTGGTGCATGGGTGATTCTGGCGGCGCTCTTTGGTGCGGTGCTGCTGTCCGGTCGCAGTCGGACGGTGCATCTGGCCGGGTGTGCGTTGGTCATTATCCTGGTGTGTTATGTGGCATTGGTGCTACTGCATCTGTTGGCTATGTAGTGCGTTGGGTACATCGGTCGTGAAGGTGGTAGCCGATGGATAAAGAGAACGCTGGTGATGGGTATGGCTTTGATGGCGTGCATACGTGGGACGCTCCGTATTGTGATGACCCTGGGTGTTGGTGTCATACCGCTCTTGTCTATCATGAACTGGTAACGCATCCGAGTGTGACGGATGTTGAACTAGCGCAGGCGTATGCGTTCTTCGGGGTGTTGGATTCGTAGTGTTGGGTCTACCTGTGGAGGTGTGTGATGAGTGGTCTGCGTAACAAATTGGTACGGTCTCCTCTTGGGTTGGTGTGTTTTCGCTGTGGCGTGCGTCTGACCGTCTTGCATTTCTGTGCGGTCTGTCAGGTGCCGTTGTGTGGGCGATGTCAGTGCTGTCCATCGGATGTGCAAAGGAGTAGGTATGTTTCAGAATAACAGCTGGTTCTGGTTGTCAGTGGTGACGTTGCTGATCGGCATGGCCTATATTCTGGTGGCGCATCCGGTGCTAATCGGGGCCATTGCGGTGGTGCTGGTGAGTGTGGCGTTGTGCGTGGTCTCGTGGCTGTGGGGTGGTCAGGGATAGAGAAACGAGTGTGGGAAGGGGGTTGTTTCTGGGTGAAACATCGCTGGCTCTATCCTGCGAACTGGCATGAACTGGCATGGGCATGTAAGGAACAGGCGGGCTGGTGCTGTGAACACTGCGGCATTGCGCATGGGACGGACGTGGTGTCGGAACGAACGGGCGTGGTGTACACGGTGTATCTGGCGGCAGCCCATCTCGATCATGATCCCTGGAATCCTCAGCCTCGGTTAGCGGCGCTTTGCCCATCGTGTCATGCTCGCTATGACTATTCGTGGCGGGAACGGGAACGCTGGGTAGAACTGGAACAATTGCGTCACCGGTTGTGGATACAGGCCCATATGCTTGATAGTTATGAGTAGTGCGGGTGTGGAGTGCGTTTTTTTCTCGTTGGTTGTTTGTTATGAAGTTGTGGTGAATGAAATTCAAGGAGGTGCTTTATGCACATGGATGGTTTGGTGTTAGGCGTAGATGTACGCGATTCGCTCTATTATGACCAGTTGACTGGTGAGGGAAAACCGGCGTTTACGTTGTTGTTGGAAGTCGTGGATATGGCGGTCAAGGGGCGTCCCAAGCATACCTGTCAGATTCAGGAAGGGCATCCGTTAGTTGATGAGTTGAAGCTGCTCAAGTCGCAGAAGCGTCCAGCAGAAGAGTTGCAGCAAGTCGCTGACGAACTCAAGGCGCAAGCCTCGCAACTGGAACTGCAAGCGGTGCAACTGGATGTGCAGCAGGTGCGAGCGAGTAGCGGGTTTGCCAAACTCATCTGTCGTCTGGTGTCGGTCGGTGCTGCTGCCGGGGCATAAGCGGGTAATCAGTGCCTCTACACGAGCGGGTGATGCGGGTCTCTGGGTGTGTTCCTGACCGGTGTTCCTCGCTCGCTGTGTTTTTGGCGTTGGTTGGATAGGATAGGATTGGAGGTGTTGGTTGAAAAACGTAATGTCACGAGTCTTCGCCCAGAACTGGGTACGCGCTGGCGAGCATTTTTCCTTGCGTGTGGGTTCGTTGCTGTTCTCGCTGGTCTCGGCGCATGCCATTTTGTGGTTTTACAATTCACTGGCCGATGTGAATAGCTCGGATGCGTTGCAACGCTATGTTCCCTACGTGATTGCCGGGGGCTTTGGCTTGCTGGGCTACTTTGTCTCGCGTGGGCTGGTCTATCGCATGATGCATAAGGAACGTATTCGCATCTATATTGCCATCTGCGTGCTGTTTGAATTTGTCGAGATTGTCTGTAACTTCGCGCAGGCAGTCAGTTCGGTGCCTGGGGTGGCCTGGTTGCAACGGGTCGTGGGGACGCCGCATAATGTGCTGTTGTTCCTGCTGTACATCGCCTATTCGATTGTGCCAGTCGTGACGTTTGTGCTGGCGGTGGTGGATATGGATTTGGAAAAAGCCAAATATGTGGCTCCGCCTCGCATGACTGCGAATCCGAATACGGCGTATAGTGCTGGCTATCGTCCTGCTGCTGCCGGGGCAAACAATGCTGGTGCTGCCGGGGCTGGCAATCGAGCGATGGGGCAAGCTCCTCGCCAGGGGCAAGGCAATGCGGTGCCTCAAGGCAATGGCAATGGGACACAAGGAACACAGGGGACGCAAGCGAATCCTGGGTGGCGTTTCCCGTTCCAGCAGAAAGCGGCGCAAGCGGGGTCAACCTCGGCGAATGGGGCGAATCCTGATGTGATTGTTTCGTAGGTCGTTTTGGTAGCACGGTGGACGTGTGTTGAGAAAAACGATGAACAGGTGCCGTGGCTCTGTTCATCGTTTCTGTGTGTGTGGAAGGATGAATGGCTATGGATTATGAAACCATCAAACGACTGGCAAAAGAGACGGGCTGTAAAGTGACGGACCTCATTCCCCTGGCTCCGCAAAATGACCCCTTTTATACGGGTACGTCGGGGGATTGGGCGTTAGGTGAATGGTTTGCTGGCCTGTGGAACGGCTTTGGGTATCGGGGCAATGTGCATATTCGTCGTGTGCATTACCAGATTGTGAGTCAGCGCACACCGGTGTTGATGCCTAATGGCAAGCCATATGAGAACACGGCGGAATGTTGGGATATGCTCAACATGGCGTCAAAAGTGGCTCGCTACCTGCAACTGGTAGACCCGGCGGCCTTTACTGATCGGCGCAATGATGACCCGGTGATTTGTGTGGCTCCTGCGTCGGGGCAGCCGTACATTCGGGTGTATGGCAACCTGTGGCAAGATTCACTGAACCTGCCGGATTTTCCCGCTCTGCCAACGTATGACACCAGGAATTTCGCCGGTGAGCAACGCTACCATATCGAGGTGTGGTGTGAGAAGTCTACCATGAATGATGTGTTAATTCCTCTGTGCGAACGCTATGGTGCCAACTTGCAAACGGGGTCGGGTGAACTCTCGATTACCGCAACATTGGCGCTGGCTCATCGCTTACAGCAAGCCAATAGACCCGCTCGCATCTTCTACGTCTCGGATTTCGATCCTGCCGGGCAATCCATGCCGGTGGCGGTTTCGCGCAAACTGGAATACTTTGTGCATCGCTATGGCCTGGATGTGGATGTACGGGTGTTTCCAGTGGTCTTGACGCTCGATCAGGTACGGTCGTATCAGTTGCCGCGCACACCGATTAAAGAAACGGAACGGCGGCGTTTCGGCTTTGAAAGTCGGCATGGTGAGGGGGCGGTCGAGCTTGATGCGTTAGAGGCATTGTATCCGGGTGAACTGGCTGCTCTGCTCTCTGGCTATATTGAAGCGTACTATGATACTTCTCTGGGTGAACGGGTTGAGGCTTTTGAGCAAGAGTTGGCCTATCATCTGGAACAGCTACAGCAACAGGTTCTCGGTGGCTTTGCTCCTGATATTGAGCGCGTTCGTTACGAGTATGAGCAGTTGCGTGCCGAATATGCAGAGCGCATGCAAGGTTGTAGCGAGCGACTCAGCGACCTGTGGCAGACGATGAAATCTGAACTGGCGCTGTCGGCTCCCCGCATAGATATGGATGCCTACCCCCAGGCGGTGTTTGCGGACGAGATTGGTGAGGGTCTCTATGATAGCACTCGTGACTACATGGCACAATTGGAAACGTACAAGGCGTTCCAGGGCAAGTAGATGGGAAAGAAGTAGGAAGGGGAAAAGTATGACGAGTGGATTTTCTGATGACCTCTTGCCGCAATTTGCTGGGATGTTTCTCAATCGGACGGATGATTATGCGGTGCAACGTGACTCTGGGCGCTATGTGCGGGTTGGCTCGCCGCTCACCTGGGGGATTGTGCGTGCGCATCTGCAAGGGGAACAAACGATAGGCACCTATGTGATGAATGCGTATGGGCTATGCCGGTTCGTGGTGTTTGATGCGGATGCGGATGATGGGCTAGCTGTGCTGCTGGGGGTGCAAGCAGGATTGGCGAACGATGGGGTGTCGTCGTATCTGGAAGCCTCGCGCCGTGGGGGACATCTGTGGGTGTTGTTGGATGGGATGTACCGTGCGTCTGAGGTACGGCGGTGGCTGCTGCCGTATTGTCCTGCCGGTGTCGAGTTCTATCCAAAACAAGATGAGGGTTGTGGGTACGGGTCACTGATTCGGCTGCCGTTCGGGGTGCATCGCCGGTCTGGCTGCTGGTATCCATTTCTGGTATGGGATGAGCATCAGGAGCAGGTGGTACCGGTGGCTGAAACGGCGGCTGGGATGCTCCAATGGCTTGCCATTAGCGAACGGGCAAGGTTTCCATCATCGGTGCAAGCCGCTCCGGTGGCCTGTTCAGCACCATATGCAGAGCAACGCACGCGACAACACACCCCCATCGTTAGCCATTCCTCGTGTGCTACAGTACCCACCTTTCCCTATGCGAGCATCCGGGACTGGTGTCAAGCCCAAGACCCGTTCACCGTCATTGGTCGTTACGTCGCCCTCAATGCGTCCGGTCTGGGGCATTGCCCGTTCACTGAACATCACCGGCATGGTGCTGACCGGCATCCCTCGTTCCGGGTCTATCCCCCGCGCTCGGCAACCGGCTCCTGCTGGTACTGCTACACCAGTGAACACGGCGGCAACGTCTTCGACTTCCTGTCTCGCTATCACGGCCTGGACGCCCGTACCCTCTGGCGCTCCATCCAGTCCGGTGACATTGCCTGACCCGTTGCACTCCACGCTCCTGGCTCACGTAAAGGGGGGATGTGGGGGGCATTGCCATCGGCACGCGCAAGCGACGGCGGCGGGGTGCCCTCTGGGCCGCCGCCGTTTGCCGATGGCAATCAGTTTCGAGGGCGCGGACAAAGTAACACGCGCCCTTAAAAATACAGAGTAAGGAAGATTTTTGGAGAGTTTCATGTACATGTTTATTTGTTTCTATTAAGCAATTGAAGCATAATTTGTTTGCTTTCGTATGCATCAATATAGTCAGGGTCAAGACGAAGAGCTTGTTCATAGGCGACTAACGCTTCCTCGTATCGCATGAGATGTGCAAGTACACTTCCTTTTCCATAGTACGTAAAACGAACGTTGGGGTTAAGATGAATGGCCTGCTCATAGCTGTCTAACGCTTCCTCGTATTGCTCAAGATTATTAAGTGCATTGCCTTTTCCGTGGTATGCATAGTGATTGTTGGAGTCAAGTCCAATGGCTTGCTCGTGGGCCATTAGAGCTTTTTCGTTTTGCTCAAAGCTGTAGAACACATTACCTCTTCCGCTATAGGCATAGCTATTGCTGGGGTCAAGACGAAGAGCTTGCTCAAAGGCATCTAACGCTTCCTCGTATCGTTCAAGTTCATCAAGCGCATTACCTCTTCCGCTATAGGCATAGCTATTGCTGGGATCAAGACGAAGAGCTTGCTCAAAGGTATCTAACGCTTCCTCGTATCGTTCGAGTATATGAAGCGTATTGCCTTTTCTGATGTGGGTATCAACTAAATTAGGGTCAAGACGAAGAGCTTGTACATAGACGTCTAACGCTTCCTCGTATCGCCCAAGAGTATAAAGCGCATTGCCTTTTCTGATGTGGGTATCAACTAAATTAGGGTCAAGACGAAGAGCTTGTACATAGACGTCTAACGCTTCTTTGTTTCGCTTGAGTTTGATGAAAGGTTCGCATTGAGCAAGATATGCCTCGATGAAATCCGGTTGGAGACGAATAGCCCGTTTGTAGGAAATAAGCGAATCACGATATCGCTTTAGTTGTGTTAGTGCATCTCCCTTCTTTTTGTGGATACGTGCATTGTTTGGCTCGAGTTGAAGAGCTTCTTCATAGGCTTTGAGGGCCTCATCATACCCTTCGAGTTCATACAAAATATCCCCGGTCTCAAGCCATTGCTCCAATGTGTTCTGTGAAGCGTTTGAAGCAAGAGACGTTTGAGCTTGAGGTATGATTGCTGATGGATGAGCGGCTTCATTTAAGCTTTCTATCAGTTTTTCCCAAGGCCGTGTGATGCGGCTGATAAAGTTGAGATAGTGAAGCGTTTCGAGTCGTGGATGAAGTGGCGTTTGTTTGTAGACAACTGGAATGACTTTGATACCCGTTCCCCAGGCAAACGCCCATTCATAGGTGACGTATTCAGAGGCTTTAGCTGCCGGGGACATGATGACAATCAGAGCGCACGATGCTTTGATGGCATGGTCTATCCCTTCTCGCCAGTCGGTTCCGGCTTGTAGTTGGTCGTTGTCTATCCAGGTAGAAAAACCAGCCTCTTTCACCTTCTGTATCAAAACATCTGCAAAATCTCCATCGTCATGCTGATACGAGATAAAGACCTGCTTCATAGTGCGCTTACCTGCTTCTCTGAATTTCAAATCTCTCTAGTAGGGAATTTTTGAGTGTCTGTATTGTAGCGTATTGCAGAAATGAGTGCAAGGATATTGTTTTTTGCATTCGTTTGCTGCAAGAAGATTTGGAGGATGTGGAGTGTCTACAACAACACAGTTAGTAGCGCGTGGAGTAGATACGCTGGTGCTGAATTTCTATTATCTGGATGAGCATGGTAAGCCGCTTCGTCAACCGATACCGGAAGAGTTGAAAGAGCAATTGGATGCCTGGAAACAGGCGGCGATTGTGGCTGAGGAACCAGTACCTATCCCGCTTACGTTTGAAGGGGTGCCTCTACACATGTATCCTAATGGTGCTGGTCGGGGTCAATGGCGCTGGCTGCTGCGTTGTGATAGTTTCAATCTGCTCATTTCGATGGGTCGGTTGAATGGGATAGCACAGGTGCGGCTCTCGTCGGAATATCTCTGGTCGAGCCTCAATCTAGATAACGCCTTTTTGCGGGTGGAGATGTTCGTCTCTGAGTTCTTCAAACGCCGGCTCTTTACGCAAGTTTCGGAAGTGCATCTATGTGCGGATGTCGCTGGCTGGGATGTCGAGACGATAGACCAGCGTAAAGAGTTTGTGTCTCGCTCACGTAAACGGGGGATGTATGAGGTGACTGACCTGCACATTGAGGACTTCTCCTATGGGCTTAAACGTTCTGGTTTTTTGTTCTCGCGTGGTGGGCCAATCTCCTGTGTCATTTACGATAAGACACGTGAAATTGTCCAGCAAAGTCAAAAGTGGTGGATGCATGACATCTGGCATGGCAATGGTTGGAATGACGAAACGCATCCGGTGGTGTGGCGTGTCGAGTTCCGTTTCCGGCGCGATGTGTTGCGAGAAATCAGCGTTGAGGATGAATTTCATGGCATTAACGATGCCTTTCATCTTGCAGAACATATTGAAGCTCTGTGGGCGTATGCGGCTGGGCATGAGGGTGGTGGTTCTGATGGGTTGCCTGATGGCTGGTTGCGCTATGTCATACCAGGGAACGATAGTAACCGTTCGCGCTGGGAAACACAACCGGTATGGTGTCTGGTTCAGGGGGCGTTTCATCTGCCAACTGAGGATGTAGACCGTTCTGCGGTGATACGTGAGCGCAAACGGCAAGCTAATATCGAGCGAGCAACGGCGGCAACGGTTGGCTACCTGTCGAGTATGGCGGCATGGTTGGGACAAGATGGCTCACGAGATGGGGATGCTGATTTGCTGTATATGTTGCACTGGTTACGTGAACGCACGCCGGTCTACTTGAACAAGGTGGGGCGTAAATTCGCGGAAGATGTCGAAAAGAAACGAGTGCGTTTTGAGCAATATCGAGAGGAGGAACAAGCAAAGGAAACAAAAATGGCAAGCCAATAGCGTGGGTGAATGCTTTCTAGCTTATGTTGGAAGTGTAGTAGCAAGGGTTTGTTGTGAAATAAGGAGGAAAAAGGAATGGAGTTTCAACAAGAAATAATTGCTGTGCGTACTACAAAGCGCGTAGCCTTTCTCCCAGTAATGGTAGGTGTCGGGTCAGGTTTGGCATATGCGCGGGTGCATCATCAAAGCTATGATTTGATTCATGTTGCGAGTGGATGGTTTCTTTGTCGAGGGCCATCTACCCAAAAAGCGGCTCAGGAGTGGATAGCACGTTTGAGTACCTTGACTGATTGGGCGCAAAATGAGCAAGTGATCGCGAGGTTGCCACAGGAGCTTATTCGTCGAGTACCAGAATTACGGGATGAAGTGATAGCGTCAATAGAGGAATTGAGTTAAAGGAACCGCTCCTGTTGGATGAGGGTTGTGAGGCCGGTCGAGTATGTGATAAGTGAGCAACCAAATTGGATGTTCGTTTATTCAGTCTGGAATAGGAGAGGGAAAAATGGAAGAGGTCTATACCCCACAATACGGGGACGAATTGGTTATGAAACGAGGCCATGTGTTGAAGATGCTTACCTGGACACATGGGATTATTCAGGGAAGATATCAGGATTACTGGAATTGGCATGCATGGAGCGATGAAGAGAATTTTATCAGGGAACGTATTCATGACATGGGACTCGTCAAGGTCGGACATTGGGGAACATCTGACCTTCCTGAAATTGTTGGGTACTATCGTAAAGTGAGGTGAGTGTGTGGAATTGAGTGAGTACAATGGCTGGGAAAACAAGTTCACGTGGCTGGTGCATCTGCATTTGAGCAATGAGCAAACACTAGCACAGGAGATAACGGCGCTCGTGGCGTCGGTGTCTCATCATCGGGCTGCTGGTCGGGTGTTGGAAACATGGGTTAAGGCAACGCTGTTCAATTGGTTGTGCGTGCATCCTTTAAGGAATACCTGCTTTGATATGAATATGCGTTTGCTCGCCTGGGATATGTCTGGTACGGTGTTGGCTTATGTGGATTGGGATGTTTTGGTGACGCTGCTCACCGGTCAGGTGAAAAAGAGCAACAATTCGTTTACGATGGCGCTGTATCGGTTTATTCTCAGTGATACGCAATTGCTGGCGTTCCTACAGGAAATGGTACAAGCCTTTCCACGGAAATATGAGTGTGCAGATACGATGAAGGAATGGTTTCGGGAACAAGTGGATACGCTCTTTCATGGGCCTGAGAATATTCCGCAACAAACAGGGCTGGTAGTGTTCGTCAATGAATTGCTCCAGCAATCGTATCGAGTGATCGTCTGGCAACATGTGGCAAGGGCGTTTCGACCTGAGTACTGAGTCTACAATCGAAGAGTTTTTGAGGGTTGGTAAACCAGTGGCAAGCCATTTGTCACTGGTTGTTGTGTGTTTGGGAGGTGTGTCTATGGAAACTGCAAAAAAGATGTCTGTATCGCCGTTGTTGTTGAGTGTCCCTGAAGTGGCTCGGACGCTGGGTCTGGGTCGGACAAAGGTGTATGAATTGATTGCGACTGAGGGGCTGCCGGTTGTGCGGTTTGGGCGTGCAGTGCGAGTGTCGGTGGTTTCGCTGCAACGGTGGGTTGAACGGCGTGAAAAACAAGAGGAATAAGCATAATTCGTATTCTGTAGTGTAAACGGTCTTGCCCACTGTAGTATCAAGAGCAAGGCCGTTTTTGCATTCAATTTGAATGAAAGAGGGCTGCAATGGCAAATCGTGGACATGGTGAAGGTTCGATTTATCAGCGTAGTGATGGGCGTTGGGTTGCGAGCATTAGTCTTGATAACCGTAAGCGTAAGACGTTTTATGGTAAGACTCGTAAGGAAGTTCAGGAAAAGTTACGAGTGGCTTTGAATGAACAAAAGCAAGGTATCCTTGCAACGGGGCCTCAGCAGACGGTGAAACAGTATCTCGAAAACTGGCTTGAAGAGGTGCATAAGGCTACAATTCGACCTTCTACGTATCGTTCATATCGTAGTGCTTTGGACAATCGCATTTTTCCAGCAATCGGACATATTCCATTGCAAAAGCTTACAGCACAACGGGTTCAGGCATTATACAGTCAACTGCTAAGTAGTGGCCTTGCCGAAAAATCGGTAAGGAATACACACGGTTTATTGCATAAAGCGTTTGACAACGCTGTTCGTTGGGGGCTTGTTTCACGGAACATTTGTGATTCTGTTTCTCAACCTCGTCGAATCAGGCATGAAATTCAACCTCTCACAATAGAACAGGCTCGGCGATTGATAGAAGCTGCTCAAGGACATTCTTTAGAAGGATTGCTTACAGTGACGGTGGCAACTGGAATGCGCCTGGGTGAATTGCTGGCGTTGCACTGGCAAGATGTTGATTTTGAGCATCAAAGTTTGCATGTTCAGCGAAGTGTAGGATACATACGCAATCAGGGGTATGTTGAGTCTGAGCCTAAGACGGCAAAAAGTAGGCGAAAGATTGCGCTTCCCGCTTTTGTTTGTGAAGCTTTGAAACAACATTGTACCCGTCAATTAGCAAGGCGGTTACAGGTTGGGACTGCATGGCAAGATCGGGATTTGGTATTCTGTAACCGTAAAGGTGGGTTTCTTGATCCAGATCATCTTCGCAAGAGATTTTATAAACTGCTCCGTGATGCTCATCTTCCTACTGTACGGTTTCATGATTTGAGGCACAGTGCTGCCACGATTCTTCTGAGTACGGGCGTACATCCCAAAGTAGTGCAAGAAATTCTGGGGCATAGTCAAATTAGCATGACGCTTGATACGTACTCTCACGTTCTTCCGTCAATGCAAGAAGAGGCTATGCACAAATTGGATGATGCGTTTCGTGACGATAAGTTGGACGATGCTTCAGGAGAAGTTGAACCGTCGTAACGCTTTTGCTGTCAAGATTGCTGTCAAACCACTTTTGAGGTGTGTTGATGAGTGCGTCGTTCGGCTTCCCGCCTTGTGTGGCGGGTTCCCACGCCCCAAAAAGCCTGTGGGAACGTACCCCACAGGCTTTCACCCTACCACAAAACCACATCCGCTGTTGGAAATTGTATCGTCACTATGCCATTCAGTAGGCCCCCGCTCCAGAACCACCCCACCACATATCAACGAAATAAAAGCGTGAGCTGTGTGTCAGTCAGTATGGCATAGGTACGTCGCTGCCGTTTTACATGCCTCTCCTCATTCCACATAGCCACCGCTAGATGCACATGTAAAACAACATCCTCCTCATTGCAAATCAGCCTATTCGTCTTTATTCAACCCTTCCACGTAACGTTCCATCCTGACGAATAGGCTGGTTTGCCGCGACCCGTTAATGTTCCTGTATGCTCCAATTCTTCCTCACCACCACGTAACCACCACTGCTTGAAACATGCCTTCGTGAGCCTTCCCGCTCGCGATGCCAGGTTTCCCTTTTCTGCTCCCCCCTCGCAACGTTACCGCTCTACCTGTGACTGTTGAATGTACTTCTTTTGTCTTTACAGAACATATAATAACATGTTCTGATGACGAACGAATGAACGCGATGAAACAATACATGACAAAATATTCATGTGAACTCAAAAGCACAGGAAATTTACCATTACAGTTTGTTCATCTTGTTCCAATCTTGCGAAAACTTCTCTATCGCTTCATCCGTGAGCGGGTCGCTGACCATATCCAGTATTACCTGCGGCGCTGCTGTTATATCATGAGCGCCGGCGAGCAAGGCACAACGAGCATCCGAGGCTGTCTTGATACTTGCCACAAGAATGCGCGTCGGCAACTTGTGATTGTGCATGACCTCCGCCATTTCCGCGATGCGTTCGTTGGCGTCAATGCCGGAACGTTCCAGCCGGTTATAGTAGGGAATGACGTACTCAACGCCCATTATCGCGGCGGTATAAGCCTGGACAACCGTTGTCACCGCTGTAAAAGCGATACGTATGCGCATTTCAGAGGCTATCAAACGACGAGCCACGCGCATACCCGCGTGGTTCATGGGGATTTTGTGTACAAGACGTCGTGCATACGCGGACCGCGGATCCACCCAACCGATTACTTGCTGGTACATCTCCTCTTCATCAGTCGCGCCCGGCTGCACAAAAATATCAACGTTATCAATGTTGGGATGTTGCAGCAGAGCTAACAGCACTTCCTTCGGCTTGAGCGTCTGCCCACGTTCGCGGGCCGCCAGCAAAATAGAAGGATTGGTGGTGACGCCCGCCAGGGGTACCGTTTGTGCCACGTTCGTGATATCATTCAAATACGCAGAATCAACATAAAGGGCCATTGTGTATGCTCCAATCTCAGCTTTTAGCGAATACTGTACAACTTGCGCCTGATGCGCATTTGCTCTTCCTCAATTCGGCAGCCGACCCCTTCGTACCTGTCGCGGCGCAACAGATACCCACAGGCAGTATCACGCTTGCCGAAGACAACATCGCCGCCCTGCAAACCGCCCTACAACACGTAGGGGACCGATTTATTGCGCCCAACATCGCGCCCCCTGGCACAAGCCGCAGCAATGTGCCAGTCATCATTGCGCCCCGTGGTAGCATCGCGCTTCCTGGTACCGATGTCGGCGATGGGGCCGAGGGCGCGATAAATCGGGCCCCTACAGTGCGACACGTTGCCTTCCATGAGTATACATCACAGGAACCTGCCGCGACTATGGATTGTGCCATTTTGACTATGCTGTACCAGCCCGGCAATGCCTGGATACATTACGGGCTTGCGCTCGCCGCCTACGCGCTGCGACCGGGCGGCTCTCTCTACGTTGTCGGCGCGAAAGATCGCGGAGTAATGACCATCGCCAAACACATGCAGGAACGTTTCGGCAATGTCGAAACGTTGGAAATCCACAAAGGGCAGCGTGTTGTGCGTTCGCAACAACCAGCAATCCCTTTGCTGAACGCGATACCCTCTGCCGGCGACCTCTTACACGCCGTCTTCGCGCAAGGCAAACTGGACGAAGGCACACGCCTGCTCATCGAAGCATTGGACATCCACGATGACGATGACGCCCTCGATATCGGCTGCGGCGCGGGCTATCTCGGCCTGCATATCGCCCGTCTCGCCCGCAAGGGCAGCGTCACCATGGTTGATGCAAGTCTCGCCGCAGTAGCAATGGCGCACCGCTCTGTTCTACAGAGCGGTCTAAGCGGTTCGCGCACCATTCAGATAATGCCGAGCGACGGCGTGCAAGCGGTTTCGTCGCAACGCTTCGACCTCATCGTCACCAATCCCCCCTTCCATCAAGGCGGCATCCAGACCACCGCAATCGCCGAACGTTTCATCCAAGGTGCCGCGCAAGTCCTCCGCCCCAACGGACGTTTCTATCTCGTCGCCAACCGCTTCCTCAAATACGAACCAACCATACGAGCATGTTTTGGAACGGTGGAAGAGGTTGGCGGGGATACGAAATATAAGGTATTGCGAGCAACCCCTACGTCTCAAACAACCCCAGCGAACAAATGATGTGTGGTTCCTGTGGCTCCGTTTCGGTCTGGATGACGCAGAGGCGGTCGTCGGACCAGAGTTGAATGGCGAGCGTTGCCAGTTGCTCGTTATCTATGCCGGTGCGTAGTTGGCGGTTGAGCGTGTCCCTCGCAGTCTCTTGCAGGGGATAGCGATAGATGGTGTCTATCACCTTCTCCAGTTCGGGCGGCGCAGCGTCAAAGAGCCTGCCGCGTGTCTGCTGGTAATATTGTTTGAGCCGCTCGTAAGTGCGCAGACGCGCACCTGACGGACTGCCAAGTTGACCGGCGCTGCCGTGCGTCTCCTCTTCGAGGATGTGTTCTACTCCCTTGAGAACCAGTTCGTGCTGCTCCGGCGGACGCGGAATGGCGGGTGTTTCAATAGTGCATTCGGCGGCACGCAGGATGGCGAGTTGTGATTGCGTCACGCTTTCGCCCTGACGGTTGACGTAGACAAGGGCATCGTTGCCGTCATTGGTGCGCATGTAGACCAGTGCGCCTTGCGGAGCAATCGCGCTGCCGACGTGCGCCTTCGTGGAGAAGACAACGCTGGACATCTTCTCGATAATGCCTTTCAGCTTCGGGTTAGCCTCGGTCGCGTTCTTCCAGATGCCGTAGGCGTGCGAGGAGAGGTCTACTTCGCTATCGGCTTCGTCGTCGAGAATACCGGCCTTCTCGTTGTAGAGGTCTTTGAAGGACTGCGTGTCTGCAACGCCGGAACTGCTTTCATCGTCGAAGAAAGATTCGTCGGTGCCAACGACTTCGGCGTTCTCGCGCAAGCGGCGTACCACGCGCTCACGCAAGCGTAAGATGCGCTCGACCCCTTCGGCTGGCAAGAAGGTGTAGCAGTAGATGATGTCGGAGTGCTGCCCGATGCGGTCAACGCGCCCGGCCCGTTGCACGAGGCGAATGATCGCCCATGGTAGATCGTAGTTGACGACAATTGCCGCGTCCTGCAAGTTTTGCCCCTCGCTCAAGACATCCGTTGAGACCAGCACGCGCAATTCGTCGGCTGGTCGCACCTGCTCGCGTTTATCGTTGCTGACCGGGCTGAAACGCCATGCCAGCGCCGTCGGGTCCTCGCTCTCGCCCGTCACGCCCTCGATGGCGGCGAGACCGCGTCCTTTCAGTTGCGCCGTCAGATACTGGACGGTATCGGCGAACTGCGTAAAGACCAGCACCTTCTCCTGCGGATGCCGCTTTGTGAGCAGGTCGATCAGCGCGGCAAGTTTGCTGTCACGTTCGCTCTGCCACATCCCACACTGTGCCAGTATGGCAAGCAAACTTTGGGCATCCTCCAGCAACGCCTTGCGTAAATTCGCATTGAACAACGACGGGCGCAACCATTTGAAACGATTGCGATATTGTTTCGCGTACAGGTTGTACACGGCGGCAGCACGTGCGCGATATGCGGATTCGGTGGGTCCGGTTCCTGCGCTCGCAGGCGCGTAGGGGCCCGCACCCTGTCCGGGGGACAGGTAATAATCGCGCCCGCCGACGAGCGTAGCGATGTCGGCCTCCGCGCTGGTCGGGTCAACAATAACATCCCCCGTTTCATCATTCGTTTCCGGCAACAGCGCGTCTTCGTCGGCATCGCTGAGGTCGGTGTCGAGCAGGTCGGCGTTTTGCGTTCCCAGCGGCAGGTCGAGGTTGTGTTCCAGCGCGTGCAAGAAGACGTAGTTGCGCAGGGCGTGCCGTTCGATGGACTGGATGAAGGCGGGGCCGCCGCTCTCAAGGCGTTTGAAGAGGTTGGTGCGACAGAAGCCCATCAGGCGTTTGCCGGCACGCGAGAGGCTGTCGAGTTGTCGCTGCTCGCCGGGCGTTGGGCGTGACTTCGGATGGGCAACGATATAGTTTGCCATGCCGTAGCGCGGCAGGTTCAGGTCGTTGATGGCGGTCACCACCGGGTCGGAGTAGAGGTAGGCGTAGGGGTCATTGTGCATGGTGTCGAGCGAGAAGGGAACGGTGCGCGGCAGGCGCGTGGGGAAGTACGAGCGCGTGCCGTCGTTGAAGAGCAGGTATTTCTGGCCCGTCTCCTCGTCCGTGCGGGCGTAGTAGTCTTTGATGAAGCTGCGCGTGCGACGCACCATGAAGAGGCGCATTAGTTCGCGCCAGTCGTCGGCATAATCGCTCTTCTCGAAGGCGGTCAGCGAGCGCACGGGACACTGGTGGAGCGCGTTGAACTTCACCTCGCCCAGTTCGCCGATCAGTCGCTCCGGGCGCACGCCCATATCGCGACTGCTTTCCTCGGTCAGGAAGAGACGCAGTTGCGCGGAGAGGTCGAGATAGCTCTTATTGTAGGGTGTTGCCGAGAGCAGGATGCACTTGCTCTCGTTCTTTTCCACGTAGTCCTTGATGGCTTTGTAGCGTCGTCCCTCGCGGTTGCGCAGATTGTGGCTCTCATCTATGATGACCACGCGGTAGCGGCGCAGGTCGGGCAGTTCGTTGAGAACAAGGCTGGTGGAGAGGACATCGCCGACCAGCTTGTAATTGTGCAGGTAGTTCTTCCACATGCTGACAAGGTTTTTGGGGCAAAGCACCAGCGTCTCCGTGCCGTAATCGGCCTGCATAACGCCAGCAAGAGCGGTCGCCATCAGCGTTTTGCCCAGACCGACGACATCGCCGATAATCACGCCGCCGCGCCGGTTGAGATGGTGGGCCGCGATTTTGACCGCCGCGACCTGATACTCAAATAGCCGATCACGGAAGTTCGGGGGGATTTGAAACTCCAGCAGACCAGCCCGCGCCTCTTCGGAGAGGTGATACACCATCTTGAGATAGATGTAGTAGGGTGGGAGTGGCTTTTCTCGCGCCCAACTCTCATCAATAATATCGGCAAGTTCCGCTGAAATATCAAGGCACCATTTATCCTCCCAGCGATCATTGAACCACCGCTCTAACTTCTGACAGGCATCGGAGTCCACGACATCCATGTTCAATTCGCCCTGACCCGACAGACCGGCAAAGGTCAGGTTGCTACTGCCCATATAGCCAATAATCGGATTGACGGGGTCTTCGCGGTACAGCAAATAGAGCTTGGCGTGCAGCTTATAGCGCAAAAAGAGCTTGACGACCAGCCGCCTTGAGCGCAATTGTTTGCTGAGACGGCGCAACCCCTCTTCGTCGGCATTGCTGGGTGCGCCAATCAGCAGTTGATCGCGGAAATCCTGCGCCGACTTCACCTTGAGCCGTGCCACCTTGCCCTGATCCATCACCTCCTCGCCGCGCAAACTAAACACCTTGCGCACCTCGTCCCGCGCCGTATCCTGCATCCCCACCAGCAAACGGCACACGCCATTTCCACCATTTTCACTATTCCCATCATTGCCATTGCCGCCATTGCCGCCATGAACGGGTTCAACGCCCCACCGTTCCATCAACGTATCAATGTGCCGCCAGCCGCGCAGGTTGAAATAGCCGACGCAAAAATCGGCACGGTCCGTCACCTGCAACGTCCCGCGCAAAGCATTCAACATGCTCTGCTGAATATTATCAAATATGCGTGGCATCTATGTACTCCCGTGCAAAAAACTCACTATGCCCGATTCATGGAGGACGGACACCCGCAAGGGGCAATACATCTCACTTAAGCCTGATAATCTCATCAATGAAAGCCCGTCATTTGGTAGAATTTGAGCGTGTATAGCCACATTTATTGATGAGTTGCAAATCCTTAAGTGAGATGTATTGCCCGCAAGGGGCCCCACCACCCGACCCTACCACCCTTGTCCCTACTATGACGTCGCGTGGGGAATGGCGCGGACATAGTAGGGACGGGGGATGGGTGGAGGCGGGGTGGGGCCCCTTGCGGGCGTCCGTTCCCCCATACATGGTAATGACGCGGAACAATCGGCCCGGCGTCCGTTCCCCCATACATGGTAATGACGCGGAACAATCGGCCCGGCGTCCGTTCCCCCATACATGGTGATGACGCGGAACAATCGGCCCGGTGTCTGTCCCACCATACATTGTGATGGTGGAGGACACTCGGGCGTCCGTCCTCCCCCATATATGGTAATGGTGGTGGACAATCGGGCGTGCGTGCGTCCTCTCTCGAAGTGAATCCAAATCGTTTGATTTCCATGTGATTGTCCTTGCGGGCATCCGTCCTCATTATTCATGAATAGCGGTTCGGATATTGTTCCCATCGTATGGGATTCAAGCGAATATATTCGCGTTTCTGCACGAGGTCCCGGTTGTCTCGGATGACATGATCGTTAAAGTTGTCTTGCCAGAGATTCCCTGACCATGAAATATTGTGCGTTTTCACGTACTCAAGCCATGCATTCGTCGTCAATGACTTGTATGCCCCGATAACGCTCCCTAAAGGAGGAACTTTCTCTTTATTCACTACAACATGCAGGATGCTATGCATATGATCCGGCATGACGATATAACTATCGAGCCGGACATGTGGAAAACGCGCCGGGAGGGCTTTCCATCCTTCCTCAACGATGCCACGTAACTCCGGCATTTCAAAAACTGGCTCGTGATGTTCGCTCCTGATTGTCAAAAAATAACTGGCTGGCCCCGCGTAATTATGCCCCTTCAAACGCAGCGAGCGCCCCTGTGGCAACTTCCATTCCTCTGTACTCTTCGCCATCTCTTTTCCATCCAAATGATAAATTATGTGATGCAAACATCCATTCCTCTAATTGATACGACCAACGCCGAATTGTGACCGTACACCGTAAAAAATGTCCCACCCCACCAGGGACGGACGCCCACAACGCCATCCATGCACCTCCACCATTCCCGTACATTGTGAGGGGACGGACGCCCGCAACAAATGTCTCTCACATCGCCATGCATTGCCACGACGGACGCCCGCAACAAATGTCTCTCACATCGCCATGTATTGGGACGACGGACGCCCGCAACAAATGTCTCTCACATCGCCATGTATTGGGACGACGGACGCCCGCAACAAATGTCTCCCACATCGCCATGCATTACCACGACGGACGCCCGCAACAAATGTCTCTCACATCGCCATGCATTGCCACGACGGACGCCCGCAACAAATGTCTCTCACATCGCCATGTATTACCACGACGGACGCCCGCGAGGGGCCCCACCCCACAACCCCACATCCCCCGTCCCTACTATGACGATCTCGCCCCGCACGACCGTACATAGTAGGGACGGGGGCGGTGTGGACGCGGGGTGGGGCCCCTTGCGGGCGTCCGTCCTCCCAATACATACCGGACACTTCATTATTCCTTACCCTCCTCATTCCCCATCCTCGTCACCATTCTCCCCACCATCGCGCCCCATACGGTACTTGATATCATAATTGATAATGAAATCCAACTCCTCGTCCGTGAACCCGTAATGCTTCGCCAGCACACGATCTATCTCGTCTATGATGGGTTTGGATAATCGAGGTCTAAATGATTGAATAGTAAGGACGCCAAATTTTCCATAATTATTTGTGAGTAATTTGGAATTGACTTTAAAATCATCCATTAACCGTGTTTTTAAAATTGCCAACTCCGAAGCTAGATTTTTCCCCAATTCGTCTATTGAACACCGGAAATTTTCAAACTCCCTTTTGTTAACATTCCGAACATCGGAAAAAACGTTGAAGAACCAGAAAAATAGGTTGGAGTTTAATAGAGCAATAACCACATCTCTTTGAATTTGATTTTCTAAGTAAATCTCTTTGAGCTCGGATGGCTCCAGCAATTTTCCTACTTTATCCGTAATGACAGGAACAAAGTCAAAAAACTGAACGAAATATCTTAATTTTCTGGTATAGTAAACAATGTTAGATGTAGGCTTTCTGAAAAATGTGCTTAGCTGCCGATTCGTAGAAAGGCGGGTTAATATATTTAATTCAGTAGAACTGATAATCTTAGGAATAACTGCCTGAATAATATCGCTGTTTGGAGAGTCTTTCACAAAGCTAATTTGTGAGAACAAAGCGTCTTTGAACTGCTTGTTATCTCTCTCATCGGAAAACCACCTTTTGTACTTAGATAAGTACAATTTTTTAGTATCTTCTCTACTAACCGCAAGCCAAATAGTTAATCTTTTTTCAACACCAGTAAAGAGTTTAGAAGGACGTTCAGCAAAGCTTAATGTCCAAGTGATATGGTTATTGCTAAGAAGACACTCACGCAAAGGTTTAAATCCATCTGTGCTTACGATAGAAACCGGAACAATCACACCCAAACTACCTCTACATCCTAAAAGAATTTGAGCGCGTTCCATAATAAAAGCATAAAGATCGCCACAACTTTCTGTTTTAAAATCTCTTATTGTGTAGATTTGCCGGGTATTTTTGTACTCCACATACGGCGGGTTGCCAATAATCACGTCGAAGCCGCCGTCGCGCATGATGCCGTAGAACTCGACGAACCAGTGGAAGGGCTGGTGCGTGCGTTGCCACGCGACGAACCGCTCATTATATACTTCTTCCTGTGGGATGTTATCTCGGTCAATGCCGTACTGGTTGGCGAGGTAGCGGTTGAGTTCGGCGTTGAGCGGTTTGAGCTTCTCGCGAATCGCGGCCTTCATTGCCGCCATGTCCTCTGATGGGATAGTCACTTGCGTCTGCACGGCACGGAAGGCGACGAAACTGCGCTCCACGTCTTCGGCCTGTCGTTTGATGCGCTCCATGACGTTATAAAAGAGGTCGCTGCTGATGACGCGCTCGGCATCGGCATAGGTGGCAAAGCCAATGAGGGTGTTCCCCGCTCGGATATTGAAGTCTATGTCGGGCAGGGGTTCGATATGGTTGTACTGCTTGACCTGCGAGGCCAACTTGAGGAAGAGACGCAGCTTGCAGATTTCGACCGCCTCCTCCATGATGTCCACGCCGTAGAGGTTGTTGAGAATGATGGACTTGAGGATGAAATAGGACGGATTATGATGCTGGTTCACACGCTCAAGTATCGGGTTGAAGCGCGTCGTGGCATACCGGCTGTAACCCAGCCGTTGTTCGTCGGCGACCATCGCTTGCATGCGCGTGAGACAGGCGGCATAGAGCGGCTCGAGAATGTTGAGCGCGGCAAAGAGAAACGCGCCGGAGCCACAGGTGGGGTCGAGGACGGTGACGCTCTCAATGCTCTCGTAGAAGGTGCGCAGCAGTTGCGTATCCTCGCAGTTCTCGATCACCTCCAGCGCGAACTTGCAAATATCGAGATTGTAGGTGACGAAATCGTTGATGGAGGTGACTTCGCCAGCCGCAATTTTCGCGGAAATCTCCTCGTAGCGTTGGCGACGCGCCACCACTTCGCGCCACGTCTCCGTTGGCAGAGCATATTCGGTTGGCGCGGGCCGATTCCAGCCGCCGCGCTGTGCAACGTTCCGCACTCCGGCAGCGATATCCTCCGGTAAGGGCAGATTGCAGCCGTGTTGCGCCGCCTCGTAAAAATAGCGGTCGGGATTGTCGCGCAGCAGGGGCCAGATGAGACCATCCGCCTCAAAAGCCGCTTCGTTTCTGTCACGTGTGCGGTCGAAAATGTAGGGCAGGATGGTGTTCTTGCTGATATAGCCGGTGATATCCTCTTTCGTGTAATAGGCCCCCATCTGCTTGCGATTGATATACTTCTCAAAGATGTAGCCCAGCACGTCGGGGTTAATCTCGCGGTCGCTGCGCAAAGGGCGGTCGTCAAGATACCAGTTGAACTCGTCGAAGAAGTCGAAAATATTGACAAACGCCTCGTCCGGTATCTGGATACTGGGATAGGACGCCTCCAGTACATGCACATCGAAGAGGCCGCCGTTGAGGTACGGCACGCGCCCCAGCAACCTGTCCAGTGCAGGGGCGTGTTCCCGTTTGCTCAATCCATCATGAAACAGCTTGAGCAGGAAATAGCGATAGAACGAATAGAAGGAATCGCCTGCATATGCCTCCTGCATCTTTGTCAGACGGTGGCGCAAATAATCGCTATCGCCATCGAGCGCATCGTCGCGCCGCGTATCAAGAAAGCCTTTTTTCTGGATGAAATAAATGAACATCAGGCGGTTGAGCATCAGCGAGGTGTACCACTCTTTGTCGCCCTTTTCGGTGATGCCATCAATAAAGGTGATGAAGCGTTCGTGTTCCTTCTGAAAGCGGTCATAGAACTTTTTCGTGACGCGCTCAGCCTCAAAAGTGGAAGGTAGACGTTTGACCACATCCGGCGTGGTAAGGGTCGGCTCCTCGTCAATCTCAATGTTCAGTTTCTGTAGCCGGTCTGCCAGCCAGTCGCCGTTCTGTGTCGCGGGATAAAAACGATGATGATGGAAGACGACAGGCTTGCCTGGGTCACGCTGCACCCATTGCCACAGTTGCTCCCTACGGTCGGTGTCCGCGTACACAATGATATGCTCGCGTGCATATCGCGTGACCTCGCGATCAATCGCCCGCAACACAGTGCTATCCGGGATAGCGCCCGACCCGCCAGGACTACAGGCAAGCACCTTGACGCCGCGCTTCTCCACCAGAGGCTGCAACGTAAACATCCCTCGGCCCTTAACCGTCACGCTAAAGGCGGGTTCGCGCACAACATCCCACCCCAGTTCATTGACAAACACATCCCGAAACCGAAACGCCTGAAGGTCGCGCTGTATCTGTTGCCTGTTCGGAGCCATTCCCATAAGTCCCCATCTAACTATAAATTATAGGAACACCCCGGCCCCTACAGGCAATATACTAAAGGTTATCACGCAAAAAGTAAAGGGGTACCACGCCCCCACGTATTCTCTTATTCCAGCGATTGGGCTTCTTCTACGAGGTAGCCGGCGGCGCGGAGGCGTTGCAACAGTTCTTCGCATTGCGCACGGTCGCGGGTCTCGAGGGTGAGCGTTTCCTCGCGTTGCATGATGGGTAGACGGTTGGAGATACGCTGGTGGCGCACGTCAATGATATTGATGCGCATGTCGGAAATGATGCTGAGCAGGCGCATAAGTTCGCCGGGCCGGTCAGTCAGGCGTGTGTGAATGACGAAGTAGCGCCCAGCCGCGGCAAGACCGTGTTCGATGAAGCGGCTCACGAGGTTGATATCAATATTGCCGCCAGTCAGTGGAACAAGCACCTTCTTATCGTGGAGTTTGATGGCACCGCTCAGCAGGGCCGCGACGCCCACCGCGCCCGCGCCCTCGACGAGCATTTTGTTGCGTTCCATCAGCAGTAGCACCGCCGCGATAATCGCCTCGTCATCCACCACCACCACGTCATCCACGAGTTGCTGGATAATGGAGAAGGTCAACGCGCCAGGACGCTTGACGGCGATACCATCGGCAATCGTGGTAATTGTCGGCAGCGTGTGTAGTCCGTTGGCGTCAAGAGAGGCGCGACAACTGGCCGCGCCCGCCGCCTGTACGCCGATGATGGTGATATCGGGCCGCAGAGCGCGTGCGGCAATAGCAATACCGGCGATGAGCCCGCCGCCGCCGATAGGTACGACCAGCGCATCGGCATCGGGCAGATCGCTCAACATCTCCAGGCCCAACGTTCCCTGCCCGGCAATCACGTCGGGGTCGTCGAAGGCATGAATGAAGGCCGCGCCGGACTGCTCTTGCAGTTCAAGGCAGTGTTGGTAAGCATCGTCATAGGTAAAGCCGTGCAGCACAACTTTCGCGCCATATCCCTGTGTCGCCGTCACCTTCGCGAGCGGCGCGGTCTCAGGCATGACAATCGTGCAGGGAATAGCATAGTGGGCTGCGGCAATGGCAACGCCTTGCGCGTGGTTGCCAGCCGAGGCGGCAATAACACCATTGCGATACTCCTCTTCGCTTAAACGAGAAAGTTTATAACTCGCGCCGCGCACCTTAAAAGAGCCCGAACGCTGCATATTTTCAGCTTTCAGATAGACATCAGCACCTGTGAGGTCGCGCAACGTGCGTGATGGTGCGAGCGGCGTATGGTGCAGGTATGGCTTTAGTAATTTATGCGCTTCCCAGATATCGGCAATAGTGACGCTAGTAACGTTCGTAACGCCAGCCGTCCCATATTTCCCCTCGCTGCGGGTAGTCGTTTCGATTGTGGTCTCGTTCTCAATTAAACGCATGACGCGGTACGGTTCCTTTCAGTCCGCCGTTGGACCGGCCCACGCGCATGGTGGTAGGTTTGTAATGTATTGGGAAGATTATAACATACTATTGCATCTCTCTCCACACCCGTACCGCCTCCACAATCAACCGGTGTTCCACCAGTTTCAGGCGTTCGTGCAGGCTTGCTTCGGTGTCGCCCTCTGCAATTGCCACCTCTTCACGGCAGAGAACGGGACCGGCGTCCACTTCGGGCGTCACGTAGTGAACGGTGCTGCCCGTCACCTTTACACCTGCATCGAGCGCCATTTTGACAACATGCAGACCGCGAAAAACAGGTATCGTGCTGCCATCCTGGGTGGTAAAAGTGTTGCCGGTGCCATCGTCGGGAATGAGCGCGGGATGAAGATTGATAATGCGCCGGGGAAATTGCTCGACGAATGAGCCACTGAAAATGCGCATCCAGCCCGCCAGCACAATCAGGTCAACCTGGAAAAGATGCAATAGCGACGTTAATTTCATCTCGCTGGCGGATAGCATAGCGTTTTTGGGCGCTGCTGATAATCCAGGTGATTGCCAGGGTAAATATATTGTAGGGATGCGATGTTTGAGCGCACGTTGCACACCTTGTGCATCAGCCTTGTTGCTCACAACCAGCGCAATCTCAGTATCTAGCAGTTCGTTCTTTGCGATAGCATCAATCAACGCCTGCAAGTTGCTGCCACTGCCGGAGACCAGCACGCCCAGCCGTAGAGGCCGCTCAGGCACTTCCTCTGACGTGCTGCCAACTGATTTCTTGCGTGTTATTTTCCATTCAAATTGTGTGTTGTTCATCACCCTGGTTCCTTTTATCTATCATCCATGATGCTATTAGTGTTTTCTGCGACCACGATACATGTTAAAACCATACGTGTAAATTTCGGCAAAGCGATAGCCTTGTTCTTTTTCCTGCAGTTGAGCAAGCCCTATCAGTCCAATACTCAGTAAAAAGTCAACAAAATCTTTGAAGGTTGATAATATTTCACGTACTGTTTCTTGCCAGATTGCCTGTAACTTGCTCTCTGATACTATTATCTCAACGTTTACCAGAGCGTCAAAAAATGGTCTGAGTTCTGGGTATTCTTCGCGCATATCATCACAACGCTTGGCAGAAGCTTCTAATAACCCTTCGTTCAACGATTTAGAGCGTAGTAGACGATCAGCGGGTAGCTGTTGTCCTTTATATGTTTTCAATTCATATTCTTTGGCGGTTGTCAATAAATTATTCAAGCTACGCGGAAATGTGGTTTCGCTTGAATCTGTTAAACGGTCATAGACCCAGCGAGATACGTACTTTGATTTCAAGTTTTGCTCTCGTCTGCCACCCCATAACAATTGCAGTGCGCGTTCTATTGTTTCCTCATCAGCCTGATCAATACTCTCAGCGGGTGAGAAACGATCTACTATATCCTTGAACTCGGCTGATTGAAATGCCTGACGCAACGCGAGGCGCAAGAAATCTGCTCGTGTCCACTTCAGAATGATATCGCGTCCATTGAGGTGACTTTTATTGTCAAAAATGAGACGACTCCAGATATCTTCACGCAAAAATATTTTGAAGTGAATAGCGGTCAATCTTCGTGCATCAGAAGCCTGTACAAGTTGAAACAATCCGATCAGCGCCTGCTCACGCACTTTGCCTTTTTCCAGAAAATCCTCATCTAAATCATCGTAGAGGAACCAGAATGTCTGACGATTCTTGTGTAATTGTTCATTAATAGTATTAAGAGCATCCTTTGCTAACAAATTTAACGCAGCATCAGTTGCCATCTGTATCAACATATGGGTATCTTCAGATTGCCAATTATCGCCTTTCTGAAGGGTGCTGAGATTAGATAGGAGCGGACTAAATTTGTTATTTTTGCCAATGCGTCTCAGACGCTGAAGTATAGCAATATTTTCCTTATACATTCTTACAAAGAGATAAGCCCGCCAGATAGCTTCCCATGATCCCGAACCGTGGACAATAGCCTGATTAATGGCCTGAAACTCATCTCTTGTTGGACGTCCTCGAAATCTTCCATGCCCCGACAAACATGTTACCCGTTCCAATCGGCCACGAGACAGTTCCTGAGCCGCTTTTTCATGTTTTAAAAGAAGCCAATATAATGCTGTTTTTCCTGTACCTTTTCGCCCTCGAATAAGGCAAGTTGTATCATCCAAAAAACGATCAAAATCAGCAGTGCGTTGAAAAAGATCTCGTAAATTTTGCCGGGGATTAGCCGCATCCACTTCTGGGAACTTGAGACTTTCGATAATTCTCTTTCGGTATGCTGTATCTGTTAAAATACTGCTGAGATTTATGCTTGTTGTATCTTCATCAACCACATTTGCTATAGTCGCGTACTGTGATAGCAGCGATTGCACCGGGTATTGTGCTGCTAATGCAATCTCTGTGAGATATTGAACAGTGATAGGTTCCGCTATTTCTACTTGAGCCTCTTCTCCTTCAAATGGTTCCTCTTCATCTCCATCGCTGTTGTCTGTTTCCAATGCACCTTTTTGCTGAAAAGCTTGCCAGTATTCTTTCACTCTTTGGATGCCAGCATCACCGAAAGGCACTGGTGAGAAGACGAGTTGTACCGGGATAGTACCTGACAACGCACCCAGTAATAGATCAATACCGTTGCGATTCTGCTCGTTAGGGTACAGGAATACGACAGCCTTATCGGCAGCTTTCAGCAGCGAGAATGCCCCCCATTCGTTGATCCCCGTACGAGAATCGATGAGAATGATATCAGGTTGTAGCTGGTCGGTAATTTCGCGATAGAAAGAAGCCCATAAATCTTCGCCATTTGCTGTCACAGTAGCAGCACGAAGATCATCAACTTTTGCAATATAATCAAGGGTAAGCTCGCCAGCAGGTACAACAAAAAGACGTCCAGGGGCGTCTGGAATGCGCACTTCACTAAAAATCTCTGTAATAGCAATTTCAGGCGCAATACCCTCTGGTAGATATGCACGCTCATAAAAGTAATCTACAATACCATGCGACGGCAAGTCCTCCATAGGAAGGGCTGAACTTAAACCCGGTGCTTCAACATCCAGATCAACGACAACGACTTTTCGCCCTCGCATTGCCAGTATCCAGGCAACATGTGCCAGAGCTGTTGTGCGACCTACGCCACCTTTGAAAGAGTAAAAAGCAATAGTACGCGGAATTCGCGGTTCACGATACGCTTTTCTCACCGATTTTGCTGCATTGGCTGCCTGTTGGGCCAACTCTAACCAACTGGAAGCAGTTGGTTCCTCAATTATATGGGGACGCCTCAGCTGAACGGATTCGGCCTCAGCAGGTGTATAGAGGGAGAGAAAACCCGTTGCTGTAGGAAGTTGAAGCTGTCGAAGCATATCCCAAATTTGCTCACGACGTGTCTGCACTGGTAAACCAGTAAAACGCTCACTTACAATGGCAATATCTAACAATCCCGATGAAGAACGATTCACCTCAAACCAATTCTGCGAGTTTTGTATGTAGTTTTCTTCTATATAGTGTCTAAGGGGTTTCAATCGGCTATCTTCCATGTTTAATCCTTTTCAAATCTTCGATCCTTGTACTTGTAACCAATTGAGAAGACTTGTATAAGATTTATACCACTTTCTATATATCTCTTCATCAGGTTCTACGCTCTGGTAGCGCATATCAATAAAGTGAACCTTTGGATTTTCGACGAGATTGAACCACGCTAACACATAATTTGAGCTTTGAACGCGATTTCTAAGTTTATTGTGACATTTTAGGGCTGCATCGAAGCTGTGTCCTGGATTATAAAATGTATGTCCTGGGTTATTTGTCTCTGTCTTCCATTCCCATGTTGAGTTTTGTGGAACGGTGGTAAATATCATATACTTGAGTAGACACTCAATAGCGACACCTCCGAAATGCATTGCAGCTACATGCCTTCCAGAATTGTGTAATGCTTCAACATCATGAACACATCGTAGGAAAGCCGCTTGAAAATCTTCCATTCCACTTTACCCCATAGTGTGATGGTTTGCGAATGCCTATACCTTTTCAGGTAAGAACTCTCGTGGTTAGAATAATATAGTACCTGCTCCCTCCTGTCAATTGTTTGAGTACGTATCAAAAATGTATGCTTTACCGGACACCCTCCAACCCCCGCCACCCAATATCCCTTCTGTAATGCATCCCTTCAAAATGGATATGCGCCGCCGCTTCGTAGGCTCTGGAGGCCGCTTCTTGCAGGGTGGTGCCGCGAGCGACGACGCTGAGGACGCGCCCACCGGCGGTCACCAATTGTCCGTCCTGCATGGCGGTTCCAGCGTGGAAAACTTGCACGCCTTCAACGCGGTTGGCGTCTGCGATGCCGGTGATGGGTAGGCTGGTGCGGTACTTGCCCGGATAGCCGCCGGATGCAAGCGTCAGGCTCATTGCGTAACCTGGGTGCCAGAGATTTTCGGTGTCTAGAGTAGGACTTTCGGCAAAGCGTAGGACGTCGAGAATGTCTGCTTGCAACAGCAGCATAAAGGCTTGCGCCTCAGGGTCGCCGAAACGGGTGTTATGTTCCAGCACCATCGGGCCACGCTCAGTAAGCATAATGTTTGAGTAAAGAACGCCGGAAAAATCAACGCCGTGATCTTTCAGGGCTTGTAAGGTTGGGGCAATGATACGCTCGCGGATGTGCGCCGCTTGCGTCTCGTTTACGAAGGACAGCGGCGTAATCACGCCCATACCGCCGGTGTTCAGGCCCTGGTCGTTATCCAGTGCGCGTTTGTGGTCTTGCGTCAGCGTCAATGAAAGATACTGCGTGCCATTGCAGATGGCGGTTGCGCCGATTTCATCGCCTTGCAAATAATCTTCGATCACCACGACATCTCCAGCCTCGCCGAAGACGCGCTCTACCATCATCTCCTGAATGGCTTCTTGCGCGGTCGCCATATCGAGCGCGACGATAGCACCCTTGCCCGCCGCGTTGCCGTCAGCTTTGACGACGACGGGAGCGCCGTGTTCTTCCAGATACGCGAGCGCGGATTGGGCATCGGTAAATGTGCGGTGTTGCGCTGTGGGAATACCCGCCCCGGTCAGCAATTCTTTGGCAAAGGCTTTGCTGCCCTCCAGAGCAGCACCCGCTGCGCTTGGCCCGAAAACGAGTAAGCCGCGCTGGCGAAAGACGTCGGCGATACCAGCGACCAGGGGAATTTCCGGCCCAACAATGGTTAGATCAATGGCATGATGTTCGGCAAAATCCGCCAGTTCCGCAATTTGCGTCACACGTAATGGAATACATTCGGCTTGCGCCGCCATGCCGGGATTGCCGGGCGCGGCATAGATATGCGTCACCTGCTGGCTCTGCGCCAACTTCCAGACCAGGGCATGTTCACGCGCCCCCGAACCAACCACCAAAACGCGCATAAAAAATACCTCTCTTTTGGGACGAAGGCCGATCAATCGGCGGTGGGCGCGATAAATCGGCGGTGGGCGCGATAAATCGGCCCCTACTAGTTTGTCAATGTTCATATGACTGGTGATGTCCCATCAAGGGACACCGGCAGATGCGCACAGCTCACTCGTCCCGGAGATTCTTCGCTGCACTCAGAATGACAGCCTCCGGCCTGTCATTCTGAGTGTAGCGAAGAATCTCTCGTCACTGCTGGGAAATCACCAGTCACATGAACGTTGACAAAGTACTACATAGTTACTGGCCGCCGCGTAGCGCCATTTCTTGTTTGTTGGGTACGACCAACCGCGCTTTTTGCGGGTCGAAAGGCCAGCCGGTTTTCTCCATACAACCATAGCAAAACTCGGAATGCAGGAAGGTTTTTGCTTGCTTATCGTCCTGTATGCTGTCCTTGCCCTCCGAGGCTATAGCACGTCCCAGACCCTCAAGACTCAAGTAACCGAGACTGTCCACGCCAATGTAGTCTGCTATTTCTTGCACGCTGCGATTGGCGGCAATCAGTTCGTCCTCCTGCGGAATGTCTATACCGAAATAACAGGGATGGCGCAATGGAGGAGAACTGGAACGCAGGTGAATCTCTTTCACGCCTTTATGGCGCAAAGCCGCGACCAGACGCTTCATGGTGTTGCCGCGCACAATCGAGTCATCCACGATAACCAACCGCGCCCCTTCGATTTTGGGTTTGACCAGGTTGAATTTCAGGTCTATCTCCAACTGTCGTAGACGCTGGTCGGGCTTGATGAAGGTGCGGTCGCTATAGCGATTCTTGATGATTGCCTGACCATAGGGAATACCTGAAGCGGTGGCATAGCCCAGCGCGGCGGGGATGGACGAGTCTGGCACAGGCACGACAAGATCAGCTTCTACAGGATGCTCCAGGGCCAGTTCGCGCCCTAACGCCTCGCGCACATTATAAACGTACCGCCCATTTAACTGGCTGGTCGCATCCGAGAAGTAAATATACTCGAAGACGCAGAGCGATTGGCGCGGCACTCGTACCAGCACCTCTCCGTGCATGCCATGTTCGTCAATAGTAATCAGTTCTCCCGGTTCGATTTCACGAATATGCGTGGCACCCACCTTGTCAAGGGCGCATGACTCGGAGGCGACAATCCAACTTTCGCCGATACGCCCGATACAGAGCGGACGCATACCCCAGGGGTCGCGCATGGCGTACAGATTTCCCTCGGCCAGTATCACAAGACTATAGGAGCCGCGCAACAACGGAAATGTCGCGATCATGCGCTCGCGCAATGTAGCGCCTTCCGCGTTGAGCAATAACAGAGCGATGGCTTCGCTATCGGTAGTTGAGTTGAGTAGTTCTTCCGGCAATTGTTTGCGTATAGCGGGACCATTCACAAGATCGCCATTATGCGCTACGGCAATCGCGCCGAATTGGCTGGGGTGCGTACCAACAACGAAAGGGCCAGCATTCTCGACACAGCTTGAGCCAGTGGTGGAGTAGCGCACATGCCCGATACCACAGCATGATTCGGGTAACCCCGTGCCAGTATCGGAGAAGACTTCACGCACTTTCCCCATGCCAACACGGTGGACTATTTTGCCGCTGTTATCATATACCGCCATGCCCGCACTCTCTTGTCCCCGGTGTTGCAGGGATGTCAATGCCAGCGTGAGGTAGCGCCGTATATCAATGCTCTCGTTATTCTGCTGTGCATAAATGCCAACAACGCCACAAGCGTCGTGTAGCCGCTCCATGCTAGTCTCCTTGTCATTCTATTTGCCCATGCGGGCGCGATACATCGGCGGTGGGCGCGATAAATCGGCCCCTACAGGGACAGCTTTCCGGTTAATTCTGCTACCAGTGCGTAGCGGTCGGCAATCCCTTGCATGTCTTGCTCGGAGACTGCTGGCAAGTTGCGATAGACTTGCTTATCCAGCATTTGTTGTTTATCGCCTCCAGGCCAGAGTCGCCAGCTATCGTTATCAATCACGTCGGCGACCAGCAAGTTACCTTTCTCGTCGCGTCCAAACTCAATTTTCATATCAACCAGTGTGATATGCAACATTGCCCATGCTCGCTCCAACGTCTCGAAGACGCGGCGACCTTGATCCGCCATCCATGCCACCTCTGTAGCCGTTGCCAGGCCACGCTGAATAATCTCCTCCGCCGTGATTTGCGGGTCGTGTCTCGCATCATCCTTGAGGAATGTTTCGACCAGTACCGGATCAAAGCGTGTTCCTTCACTTACTTCCGGGTGTCGCTTGAGATAGGAACCGGTCGCGAGACGCCGCTGTACCTGCTCGATGGGCAACATCGTACAGCGCCGCACCAGTAACATCGTATCGTTGACGCGCTTGATAAAAGCGGTGTCAAGGCTTTCCTCGTTCAGTAGATGCATGACATTGGCGGTTGTGATGGTACTCCAGCGCGACTTCCCGACCAGTTCATTATGACGCGCACCGTCGCCCGCCGTAATCTGGTCTTTGCTCACCATATACGCTAACGTATCATCACCAGGATACGCATACAATTGTTTTGTTTTGCCTTCAGCCACTAATGGGCCTAATGCAGGTTGTTCTATCATCATAATCTATGGTTCCTTATATTTCCGTAGGGGCCGATTGATCGTGCCCACCGCCGATTTATCGGCCCGTGTCTCCGGTGCCGATGCAGCAAATTTTCCAGAGTTTGCTGATAAATCGGCGGTGGACGCGATAAATCGGCGGTGGACGCGATAAATCGGCGGTGGACGCGATAAATCGGCGGTGGACGCGATAAATCGGCGGTGGACGCGATAAATCGGCGGTGGACGCGATAAATCGGCGGTGGACGCGATAAATCGGTCCCTACAGGTTGACAATGACGCCTTCACCTTCCTTGATATAGCCTACTGAAAGCAGTTCGGGGAAGATACAACGCGCCTCCAATGCACCTTTGGACGAGAGGACAAGCACCATACCCACACCCATATTAAACGTCTGGTACATCTCTTCGCTGCTCACCTGTCCCAGGCGAGCCAGCAACCGGAAGAGCGGCGGTATTTTCCACGATTTTGTCTCAATTACCGCTTGCATACCTGACGGTAGAATACGCGAGATATTTCCCGCGAAACCGCCGCCAGTAATATGTGCTATGCCCTTGATGGAGCGTCCTCTATCGCCGACATATGCGCGGATACGCTCTATTTCGCGCAGGTAGCTGCGATGCGGACGCAACAGGGCATCTACGAGCGGCTCTCCCAGTTCTGGAAAGACGGTATCGAGTGCATAGGGAGCGAAGATACGCCGCGCCAGCGAATAGCCATTGGTATGCAATCCACTTGAAGGCAAACCTACCAACACATCGCCGGGGGCAATCGCCCCGAAATCCACCATCTCATCCTGCTCGACCACACCGACGATAGTACCGGCCAGATCAAAGGCCGCTGGGAGATACACGTCGGGCATCTCGGCGGTCTCTCCTCCCAGCAATGCGCACCCTACTTCTGCGCAGGCTTCCGCGATGCCGCGCACAATTGTGGCGGCCTTCACCGGATTGAGCTTGCCCATTGCCAGGTAATCCATGAAAAATAACGGCTTCGCCCCCTGTGTCAGCAGATCGTTGATGGAATGATTCACCAGGTCATAGCCAATCGTGTCATAACGCCCCGCCTGCTCAGCCAGCAGCGTCTTCGTCCCAACGCCGTCGGTAGAAGCCACCAGCGCTGGTCGGCGCATACGTTGCAGTGACTGTGCATCCAGCACCCCCGCGAACGCACCTATGCCTGCCAGCACCTCTGGCCCTTGCGTCGTGCTTACCGCTACCTTCATCAGTTTTTTCGCGGTCTCCGCGGCGGAAATACTCACTCCGCTTGCCGCATAGGAAGTCTTCGTCGCTGTAGAATGTGCATGTTGATGTTCTGATTTTCCAACACGCTCCGCATGCTTGCTATGATCGGTAGGCCCGGCATCTTCGTGCGCTGTCTGCTTTGTCGTGCCATTTTTTTGCATGTCAGCCACTTTCTGTGCATACACGAACGCATTTTTAAAGAGCAACAACCCATCCCCTTGCCCATCAAGCGACCCTCTATGCTGAGGATGTTGCATTGCCGAGACATACCGTTCGGGATGAGGCATCAAACCCAACACGTTGCCCTGTGCATTGCACACCCCGGCAATATTGCCGAGAGAGCCATTGGGATTATCCGGGTAAGCAACACTTTCGCCCCCAACTCCATACACTAGCGGAATCTGTCCATTCGAGCGCAGCGTCGCTAACATCTCAGCATCTGCCAGTACAAACTGGCCCTCGCCGTGTGCGACCGGCAACTCAATGGCATGCGACATATGTTGCGTAAAGATACATGCGCTATTCTGCACGCTCAATCTCACCCAGCGGCACTCAAATTGCGCCGACGCATTATCGGTCAAGCTTGCCGTTAGCAATGAAGATGTTTCACTTGCATTATCAGGCAACAGGCCAGCACGCACCAGTACCTGAAAACCATTGCAGATACCCAGCACCGGACGCCCTTCATCTATAAATTGGTGCAGTTGCGTACCCAGATGCACGGTCAAATTCTTTGCCAGTAGCGTACCCGCGCCCAGGTCGTCTCCATACGAGAAACCGCCCGCCAGCACCAGAAAGTTGTAATCCAGCAAGCGTGCTGGTGCTTGCAACAGGGAATTAATATGCAGCAGATCAACCTCGAAGCCAGCTAAACGACAGGCGTGAGCCGTCTCGCGGTCACAATTGATGCCTGGGGCTCGCAATACGAGCGCACGCATTTTTCTCATTCCGCCCAACTCGCTCATCACATCTCTCCCTTCCATGCTGTCTGTAAATCATCCACCGAAAGATCCATGCGCGTCTCGCCGCGATGACGTACAATAAAACGGTCAGTAGCCGCAACAGAACCAATCTGTGCGAAATCCTGCATCCCGGCGTCAAGCAAGTAAGCTTCAAATGCCGCCTTCTGTTCGGGCGCAACCTCTACCAGAAAACGTGATGGCGACTCGCTAAAAAGCAACCACTGCATTACTGCCGGATACCCTGGCCCCAATGGTGTGTGTTCTGGCCCACCAACACCCTCAGCTTTGACCTTCTCAACATCAAGCGTCATGCCCAGCAATCCTGCCAGCGACATTTCAGCCGCAGCCACCGCCAGGCCGCCTTCCGACAGGTCGTGACACGCCCGTACCAGACCCTTACGGATGGCCCGTCCAACCGCTTTCATCGTGATACGAGCCGAAGCAACATCAACCCGCGGTACATCCGTATCAGCGAACGATTGCGCGAATAGTGCGGGTGCTACGACTTCCGCGAAGTGCGAACCCGCCAGTTCATTGCGCGTCATACCAACAAGATAGAGTGCATCCCCCGCCTCCTTGAGCGACATATCCACTGTCTGCGCCGCATCATCAATCACACCAACAGCGGAAATCAGCAGCGTTGGAATAACCGGTTTGCGCTCCCCGTTGGCACGATACTCGTTATTGAGACTATCCTTGCCGGAGATAAAGGGCGTACCAAAGCCAATAGAGGCATCATGGCAACCTTTGACGGCACGTACCAGCGTACCCATTTGGGCCGGGTCGGTTGGATTGCCCCAGCAGAAATTATCGAGAATTGCTGCCCGTTCGATATCGCCGCCCACGGCGGTTAGATTGCGCAACGCCTCATCCACGGCATTGAGTGCCATTGCATACGGGTCAATCGTGCCATACAGCGGGTTCACGCCGTTCGATAACACGATACCCGCGCTGGTTTGTTCACCCGGTTGATCCAGAATCGGCTGTAGCACCGCGGCATCCCCTGGCCCATTGCCCGCGACACCCACCAGTGGTTTGAGAACCGTCGCCCCCTGCACCTCGTGGTCATAGCGCCGCACCACCTGCTCCTTCGAGGCAATCGTCGGATGGCGCAACAGGGATAACAAAATCTCGCCATACTGTAGGGGCCGATTGATCGCGTCCGCCGCCGATGTATTGGCCTGTGTCCCTATAACCGGAGTCTCAAAATTCCTCCCTATGGCCGGAGTCTCAAAATTCCTTCCTATGGCCGATAAATCAGCGGGCGCGATCAATCGGCCCCTACGGGGGGCTGTTTCGATTGTATATACGGCTTCTAATCTGCGATTGGGGCGTCCATCGTGGAGGAAGGACATATCCATGTCGGCGACGATTTCGCCATAAGAGGTCACGACAAGTCGGTGGTCATCGGTAAAGGTGCCGATGATGCTGGCCTCTACCTCCTCTATCGCGCAAATAGCCAATAATTGCTGTAAGGAATTGGGTGGGACGGCCAGCACCATCCGCTCCTGCGCCTCTGAGAGCCATATTTCCCACGGCGCGAGGCCCTGATACTTGAGCGGTGCCTGGTTAAGCTCGACACGCACACCCGTCTCTGCCCCCATCTCGCCGATGGCAGAGGAGAAACCGCCCGCGCCGCAATCGGTGATCGCGTTGTACAGACCCTTATCTCGTGCCTGTATGATAACGTCCGTCACCTTCTTCTCGGTGATAGGCGCACCTATCTGCACGGCGGTACCCGCCTGTGCGTTGCTCTCACTGCTCATCTCACCGGATGAGAAGGTTGCTCCATGAATGCCATCGCGTCCTGTGCGCCCACCAAGCACCACTACACGGTCACCCGGTTGCACATTGCGCGGGTGACTGCCGTGCGGCAACAGGCCCAGGCAACCGCAGAAAACGAGCGGATTGTAGATATAACCCTCATCGTACAGAACCGCGCCATTGACGGTCGGAATACCCATCTTATTGCCGTAATCTCGCACACCGTTAATCACGCCACTGGCAATACGACGAGGCGAAAGCACACCGGCGGCCAGGCTTTCAGCAGGCGTGTCACCGGGGCCGAAGCAGAGGATATCGGTACAGGCGATGGGCTGCGCAGAGACGCCCAGCACATCGCGAATGACGCCGCCCACGCCCGTATTTGCACCACCAAATGGCTCAATTGCCGAAGGATGATTGTGCGTCTCCACCTTGAAAGCGACATCGTGCGTCTCCGTGAAACGGATAATGCCGGCGTTGTCACTGAATGCCGAGACGAGCCACGGCTGCTTCACCGTGTCTGTCGCACGCATCAAATAGTGCTTGAGCAGATTTGGAATCGTCTCTTGCGACAAAATATGACCATTGGCGTCCACTTCGCGGTAATCTATGGTTGCTTTAAATGTTTTATGGGAACAGTGTTCAGACCATGTTTGTGCCAGTGTCTCCAACTCAACATCCGTTGGCTCACGGTCTTGTTCACGATAATATTGCTGGATGGTACGCATCTCCTGCAGGTCAAGCGCCAGCAAGCCCTCTTTGCTCAAAGTAAGCAGTTGCTCGTCAGTCATTTCCGCGAGGGGAATGCGTTGCACCGGTGAAGCATCGAATGAGCGCACAATCGCGCCCAGGTCAATATCCGTTTCCTCATCGGGTACCATGAGTTGCGTGCCTACCTGTTTACCCGCTCCATGCAATTCGTAGTGTTGGATGACCGGGTTATAGAAAAGCGCCTCAGCGATAGTCCGTACCTCGGATTCGCTCAGGCGCCCATCCAGGATGTAGCGTTGCCCTGTCTCTACGCGGTCAAGTTCTGTGATACCGAGCATTCGCGCCCCGGTTAGCACGCTCTCCGCCAGCGTATCGGTCACGCCAGGGAGAAAAAATACATCTACGATAGTCGTATTGTCCGCCTTGCGAGTATACTTCGCCTCCTGCACTACCGGGTCAACCAGCAATTGCTTGCGTAACTGGTCAACCTGTATGGGTGTTATATTGCCGCTCAGGCGGTATAATTGAGCGGTGCGCAGCAGCCCCAGTATAGAGGGCGTCTCCGCAGTTGTGGAAGCATTAGCGGTAGGTGAAGATAGAGCGGGTGCGGGCGTAATAAATCTCGCCCCTACAGGGAGATGAATTATTTCACGCGCAAGTTGCAGCGCTTTTACATCATGACGCGCTTCAATTGCACGTACCTCGATTTCAAATACAGTCACGTTTCTTGTCCCAGGATTGAAGGTGTTTATCGTTAGCTGTTCCACGCGATGGAACAATCTCATTGTAGCACTTTTCTTAAAGAGGTAGCAAATGGGCCAGATAAGCAATAAGCAACCAACAAAAACCGTCATGCTGCAATGGCAAGCATTGCAGCATGACGGTTTTTGTTGGTTGCTTATTCTCCAAACCTTTGCAGGAAGTCGGCGACGGTGCGCAGACCTTTGAAGAATTGGGAGAGCGAATATTTTTCGTTGGGCGAATGCAGATTGTCGTCGGGCAAACCGAAGCCCATCAGCACCACTGGCGCATGCAGCACTGAGTCAAACAATGCCGCTATGGGAATCGAGCCGCCTTCACGCAGATAGACCGGCTCCTTGCCATACACGTCCGTGAGCGCTGCCGACGCCGCTCCCATTACCGACGAATCAGGAGCCACCAGCATCCCTTCGCCGCCGTGAATTTTGTGAACAATGACCACAACACCATCCGGGGCCAGTTCTTGCACACGCCGCTCAAAAAGGGTGAACGCCTCCTCGGAACGCACATCGGCTGGTAGGCGCAGACTAATCTTTGCTTTGCCCCACGCCGGTATCACCGTCTTGGCTCCCTCACCCGTGAAGCCGCCGGTGAAGCCGTGAACCTCCAGTGTGGGACGGGCCGCGATACGCTCCAGCGGCGGATATTCGTTTTCGCCAGAGAACTGCGAGACGCCCATCTCTTCCAATAGCGACTCGTTGATGTGCAGCGGGTCTTCCTCCCAAAATTTCTTCTCAGCCGCCGTGGGCTTGCGCACCTTGTCATATAGCCCTGGAATGTGAATATGTCCATCGGCACCTTTGAGGCCGGCAATAATCAGCGCGAGTGCGTGCAACGGATTGGGCGCAACGCCGCCATACGAGCCAGAGTGCAGGTCGCGTTTCGATCCGCGTACCTCTACCTCGGTGTAGATAATGCCGCGCAATCCTGTAATCAGCGCCGGAATATCTTTCGCGGGCATGTGCGTATCGCAGACAAAAGCCGCGTCGCACTGTAACCGGTCGGGATGCTCCTTGACATACGCTTCAACCGATTCGCCACCCGCCTCTTCCTCACCTTCAATCAGCACCTTCACATTAACGGGCAATGTGCCATTGACCGCCATCAGCGACTCCATCGCCTTGATGACGAGCATCGTCTGTCCCTTGTCGTCGCATGCGCCACGACAATACAGGTTGTCGCCGCGAATCGTCGGCTCGAACGGTGGTGACTCCCATAATTCAATTGGGTCTACAGGCTGTACATCGTAATGTCCATAAATCAGCAGTGTCGGTTTGCCAACCGCCCTGAGCCATTCGCCGTACACTAGCGGATGTCCCTGTGTCGCAACGACCTCAGCCTTGTCAAAGCCAATGCGCTTTAATTGAGCAACAGCATACTCAGCCGCACGATAAATGTCCCCCGCGTGTTCCGGTAATGTGCTGATACTCGGTATGCGGAGCCAGCCTTTCAAATCTTCAAGAAAGCCCGGTTCATGTTCAGAAATGTATGTTTCCAGTTGCGTCATAGAAAATTGTCCTTTCAATCTAGATTAGTATGAGATAGTTCATATGGTACCAGTGACATGGGATATTGTCTAGTGGGGTGTAAGGGTGTTGCAAAGTTACCTGACGTACCCTTGAGGTCGCCATCTCTCTTGACATTCCCCCTTTTCACAGGTATTCTTTAACTAGTATTCCATATAGTAGATAAAATTCCATATTTTGGAACGATGGAAGTCATGCTTCCGTTGCCGGTACTGTGGGGAGCATATGGATAAAACAGGCGTGGTAGATACCAAAGTTGGCGTGCTAGATAAGGCTATGAGCATTTTGCAGGTTTTTCCCAATGGAGAGGTTGCCTTATCGCCAGCGCAAATTGCTAAATATACAAAAATGCCGTTGCCGACAGTGTACCGGCTGGCCGGGTCATTGTGTGAGCATGGTATGTTGCTGAAAGAGGGTCAAAGTTTTCGCCTCGGTATGACGCTGTTGCGCCTGGGAGCGATGGTCGCGGAAGGCATTGATCTGCGGGCGCGGGCGCTGCCCCATTTGCGCTGGCTCAACGGCCAGACGGACGAAAACGCCGAGTTGCACATACGCAGCGAAGAGATACGCATAGCAATTGAAGTCGTGCGCAGCCCGCATAACCTGCGTGCGTTCGTGAATGTCGGCGCTCCTCTGCCTCTGCATATCGGTGCTGGTGGAAAAGTTCTGCTGGCGTGGTTGCCTGATAGTGAACAAGACGCATTGATAGCCAGAAGCATGGCGCGTTTCAAGCGTCCGGTACGAGGTGTGGAGGCGTTGAAAAACACACTGGCGAAAGTGCGTGCGATGGGTTGGGTGTCGAGTGAGGGCGAGCGGGCGGCAAATGTCGCGGCTATCGCTGCCCCCATTTTTGATGTGAACCGGGAGGTTGTCGGGGCAATGGTGCTGGCCGCTCCAACAATACGGCTGGGCGCGAAAGAGCGGAGCAGGTTTGCGCCGCTGGTCTGCGGGGCAGCCAATCGTACCTCGCATGATATGGGCTATATCTCAATAAAAAAGCAAACATATGCACCTCTGGAAAGTACGCTGCAACATGGCTCTTGATAACAGATACACATGCGTATCTTGTTTTGTTTTCGGGCGAGGGGAGAAAATTCGGCATAGTGGGAGAATAAGGGGGACAAGCATCAATGTTGATGGAAAATAAAAGCAATGCACAGAAGCAACAACCGCTCGCTGGTGTGCGGGTATTAGAGCTTGGCTCCTTTGTGGCCGCGCCACTTGCTGCGCGTATTCTAGCCGACTTTGGCGCGGATGTGATAAAAGTAGAACCCCCCCATCGTGGCGACGAACTGCGCACATGGGGAACAATGATACCGACAAAGACAGGGGAAGTATCCGCGTGGTGGTTGGCGCAATCGCGTAATAAGCGCTTGATCACACTGGACCTGCATCAGCCAGAGGGTCAGAAGTTGGCATTGCGGCTGATTGAGCATGCGGATATTGTGATTGAGAACTTCCGTCCGGGCCGCCTGGAAAGTTGGCATCTTGGGTATGAGCGGATGCGGGCGGTCAATCCTCGTGTCGTCTTTGTGCGTATTTCCGGTTTTGGACAGAGTGGGCCGTATCGCGAACGGGCGGGCTATGGCAATGTAGGCGAGTCAATGGGCGGCGTGCGCTTTGTGACCGGCTTTCCCGACCGACCGCCGGTACGCATCGGCGTGAGCCTGGGCGATGCATTGGCAGCCCAGCAGGCAGCTTTTTGTCCCACGTCTGACGGAGACTCCAGGGGCAATCGTGCATAGCGGCGGCGAACTGGGAGCCGATAACGCAGCCATTTACGGTGAATACCTGGGTCTCAATAAAGCAGAATTGGCACAATTGGAGGCGGAGGGGGTCATTTAATGTAGGGGCCGATTGATCGCGCCCACCGCCGATTTATCGGCAACGTGGACACAGGCCGATAAATCGGCGGTGGGCACGATCAATCGGCCCCTACGGGTTTCATCATTGGCGGGTTATTTCGTTAATCAGCATTATCGCGCCCCATTGAGGAGTTATTTCATGATGAATACAAACCAGTGGCCGAAGCAGATCACCGTTGTTGATGTCACTCCCCGTGACGGGCTGCAGGATGCGGACCACTTTGTGACTTCCGAGCAGAAACTAGCCTTTATTGGCGCATTGATAGATGCCGGTATACGCGCAATAGAGGTCACGTCTTTTATGCATCCTCGCTGGATACCGCAACTTGCTGACGCCGATTATGTGGCGACGCACCTGCCGCAACGTCCAGATGTGCTGTACAGTGCTCTAATACCCAATATGCGTGGCTACGAGCGGGCAATGACCGCGCATATCGAAGAGGTCACGCTGGTGGTTTCCGCCAGCGAGTCGCATAACCGGGCCAATCTGAATCATTCCGTGGAGGAGTCGCTGGGACAATTGCGTGCAGTGGCGCAGCGAGCGCGAGGTGATGGCATAGCGGTGCGTGGCGCTATCGCAACCTCTTTTGGGTGTCCATTCGAGGGGAAGGTTGCGCCAGAGTCAGTGCTGCGTATTGTGCGAGCCTACGCGGAGATGGAGGTGCAGCAGGTCTCATTAGCGGATACTATTGGGGTGGGCAATCCCCACCAGGTCTATGATTTGTTCCAGCAGACGCGGCAAGAACTCCCGGAAAACGTCTCGCTTTCGGCGCATTTTCATGATCGGGCGGGCTATGGTCTTGCCAACGTTTTCGCGGCGATTATTCAATGCGCTAACAGGATGTTCCTATCCTGGTAAGGGCCGATGTATCGCGTCCGCCGCATTTTCGCATGTAACACGTAATATGTAAATACCGGTGATGAAATGTGCAATGGCGTACATCCCTGCCGTCACCGGAAGTAGGGGCGCAATTGATAGCGCCCTGCCGTCACCGGAAGTAGGGGCGCAATTGATAGCGCCCTGCCGTCACCGGAAGTAGGGGCGCAATTGATAGCGCCCTGCCGTCACCGGAAGTAGGGGCGCAATTGATAGCGCCCTGCCGTCACC
>Ga0307373_10000623_pt1 | contig 68297 bp, 68 predicted proteins | sample OX2MG_FD_202534 | JGI IMG/M metagenome (GOLD analysis project Ga0307373, IMG submission 202534) | Soil microbial communities from Risofladan, Vaasa, Finland - OX-2 | ecosystem: Environmental > Terrestrial > Soil > Coastal area > Acid sulfate soil | place: Finland: Risofladan, Vaasa | collected... | reverse complement strand
CGTAAGCGTCATCCTGAGGCCGTCTGGACAGATTATGTTGAGTTAACGAAGATGGCCCAAGTGGGCACATCGGGAAGTGTCCACTTGGAGAATACGTGGACACTTCGGAGCGAGCAGTCGTTAAGAGTGAGCCGCGCAGGCGGCGGTCGGTGGCAGAGAAGCGGCGGATCGTGGAAGAGACGTTGGAGCCGGACGCGTCTGTGGCGCGAGTGGCACGGGCGCATGGAGTGAATGCCAACCAGGTGTTTCACTGGCGCAGGCAGTATCGGCAAGGGCTGTTTGGCGAGGGGGATGCCGAGACAGTGAAATTGCTGGCGGTGCACGTGAGTGAGGCGTTGGCAAGGAAGACGAATCGACAAGTCAGGCGGCAAGGCGCGCAGGCAACTTGCGACGGTTCACGCAGCACACTTTCCGGGGCGTTTCAGGTGGAACTTCCGAAGGGACAACTTCGCATCACGGGCTGTGTAGATGCGGAAGCGTTGCGCGTGGTGCTGGAGTGTTTGCTGCGATGATCGGGCTGGCGACGGGAACGCAGATCTGGATCGTGGCGGGAGTGACGGACATGCGGCGCGGATTTACGGGGCTCGCCGGGATGGTGCAGACGGCGCTGGAGCAGAGTCCGTTTTCCGGGCAAGTGTTTGTGTTTCGCGGCAAGCGCGGGGATCTGATCAAGTTGCTGTGGTGGGACGGCGACGGACTGTGCTTATTCGCCAAGCGGCTGGAGCGCGGGCGATTTATCTGGCCGCAAGCGGCGAACGGAACGGTCTCGTTGACGCCCGCGCAGTTGTCGATGCTGCTGGAAGGGATCGACTGGCGGCGACCGGTGCGCAGTTACGCGCCGCAGATGGCGGTGTGAGCGAAATTATTTTTATTTTCCCGCACATTTTTATTTTGCTGTAACAAAAGTCTGCTAGATTCACGGCAATGGCTGCCGCGCATCACACTCTCCCCGATCTCGACGCACTCGATCCCCAGGAACTGAAAGTTCTCATCCTCTCGCAGCAGGAAAAAATCTTTTCTCAGCACGAACAACTCCTCAGCAAAGACGAGCAACTGATTTCGCGTGACAACGAGATCGAGCACTTGAAACTGCTGATCGCCAAGCTGCGGCGGATGAAGTTCGGGCGCAAATCGGAGAAGCTGGATCGTCAGATCGAACAACTGGAGTTGCGGCTGGACGAGTTGCAGGCGACACAAGCGGAGAACACGGCTGCCTGGCAAACAGCGGTCAGGGTTGCGTCGATTGCAAACGTCGCGACGAAACCAGCACGCAAGCCGCTGCCCGAGCACCTGCCGCGCGAAGTGCGGAAGTATCTACCGAAGCAGGAAGCTTGCCCGGACTGCGGCGGCAAGTTGAAACCTCTGGGCGAAGACGTTTCGGAAATTCTGGAATATGTGCCGGCGCGATTCAAAGTGATCCGTCAGGTTCGACCGAAGCTGGCCTGCGCGTGCTGCGAACGGATCGTGCAAGCCGCAGCACCGAGCCGTCCCATCGAACGCGGGATGGCGGGGCCAGGACTGCTGGCGCACGTGCTGGTCTCGAAATATTGCGATCACTTGCCGCTATATCGTCAGTCGGAAATTTACGCGCGCGAAGGTGTCGAGTTGGAACGGTCGACACTGGCGGACTGGGTGGGCGGCACGAGCGCGTTACTCGCGCCGCTGGTGGAAGCGCTGCGGCGTCACGCCCTGAGCGCGACCAAGCTGCACGCCGACGACACTCCGGTTCCGGTGCTGGCGCCGGGAAATGGAAAAACAAAAACGGGGCGGCTGTGGACGTATGTACGCGACGACCGTCCCGCGGGAGACGCAACACCGGCGGCGGTATGGTTCGCGTACTCGCCGGATCGCAAGGGCGAGCATCCGCAGGCGCACCTGAGCAATTTCACGGGAACGTTGCAGGCGGATGGCTACGCGGGATTCGACGCGGTGTACGAAACCGGGCGCATTCAGGAAGCGGCCTGCTGGGCGCACGTGCGCAGAAAGTTCTACGACTTGCACGTCGCTCACAAATCGCCGGTCGCGACCGAAGCCATCGAACGCATCGCCGCGCTGTATGCCGTCGAAAAAGAAATTCGCGGCCACCCGGCGGAACAGCGACGAGATGTCCGCAACCAGCGGGCCAGGCCGTTGCTGGAATCGTTGAAACAGTGGCTCGAAGAATCGCTAGGAAAACTATCGCGCAAATCCGACACGGCGCTGGCGGTGCGCTACGCGCTCTCGCGTTGGGATGCGTTGCTGCGCTACTGCGACGATGGCCGCATCGAGATCGACAACAACGCCGCCGAACGTTCCCTACGCACCGTTGCTCTGGGTCGCAAGAATTACTTGTTCGCCGGCTCGGATGCCGGCGGCGAGCGCGCCGCCGCAATCTACACCCTGATCGGCACCGCCAAACTCAACGGCCTCGACCCCGAAGCATATCTCCGAAACGTACTGTCCCGAATCGCCGATCATCCGATCAACCGCATCGAGGAGCTGCTGCCATGGAATTTCGCGCCGGAATTTGCCATGGCATCCACCACCGACGCTTAGCAAACCTTGTCCCTTGTCAACACGGCCAGGTTCGGACGCTTACCGAGCACCACGTCTTCCCCCATGAGAAGTACGGCTTGGCTGGAAACGACCGCCAGCCGTGCGCTTGGGAGATTGATCCCACCCAGCCGATGCACCGTTGGAAAGTGGCATGGGAGAGCACACGGAAAGCCGCTGGCGTGTCATGTCGCTTCCACGATCTGCGCCACACGTTCATATCGCGGCTGGCCGAGTCTCAAGCCTCGGATTCAACAGTCATGGCCCTCGCCGGGCACGTCTCACGCGCAATGATGGAGCGATACTCTCACATCCGGATGGAAGCCAAGCGGCGGGCAGTGGACACGCTCAGCGGGACCGATTTTGAGCCGGGTGTGGCACAAAACTGGGCACAGTTTTTTGTTTCAGAAAAGTCAGATGAGGCTAACTTATTGAAAATAAGTGGTGAGCCGCGGAGGACTCGAACCTCCAACCCGCTGATTAAGAGTTCTATCCTGCCCTGTTGCTCTGCATTGTACTGGATTGCCCCTGTTAGTATGTAAATACTTAGGGGTGCGCCCTACCAACCCATCCAAGTCAATCTAAACGAGTGGTCGCTACAATATTCGCTACAGTCGTTTCGCGAGGTGAGTTTCGGTCGAAGGCGGTTGCAGCGCTGGCCCGGCGTCCGTGAGTTTCAGAAATGCGCGTTCGATGGCGTCAGCTTGTGGGTGGCAATACCGCTGTGTGATCGTGATGCTTGAATGTCCGGCAATTCGGGCGAGCGTGAAGGCATCGCAACCTGCCGCTGCGAGGTTGGTCAATGCGGTGTGTCGTAAGCAGTAGGGCGGAAATGGCTGAAGTTTCGGACTTTCCTTCTTCTTCGCCCCGTTGTTGATTGCCTTCAATGCAGCGGCGTGCTGATTTTTGGCGCTTCCGCCCTCCAAATGGCCCGACTTTGTATCTGCGGGGAACACCCAACCCGTTGTAGAACTCCCCAGCGCGTCCTGGCGTGCTTTTAGGGCGTTGTAAACTGCAGGTACGAGTGGAAGCATTCTGCGAGCGGCCCTGGACTTTCCATCGGTGATTTGCAGCATCCCATCTCGTCCGTTGAGCAAGACATTTTCCCAACGCAGAGCGAATACTTCGCTTGGCCGCATGGCTGTACCTAGCATGATCGTCGCGCAGTCCTTCCACGGTTGTGGACACGCGGCGAGATATGCCGTAGCTTCTACCTCCGTCAAGACTCGCTCCCGCTGGCGTTCATTCTTAGCCATCGAGATCTTGGGCATCCGGTCGAGCTTGCCCCACTGGTAGGCCAGAGATAGGGCGCGCCTGAGCGTCCTCAAACCACAATTGACGGTCGAAGGGGAAAGGCTTGCTCGTTTCGCCGCGTATTGCCCGGCGTGTTGGTCGGTGATTTCCCGCACATCGAGTGACGCGAAGTCCGAACTCTGAAGCGTCTTTGCGCCGTACTGGTAGTAGCGTAGCGTGCGCGGCTTAGCAGCTTTAAACTTCGATTCGACAAACGGCAAAAACTCACCCTTGATAAAATCGGCCAATGACAACTGCTTTCTCTCACGGATTCCCACCTCGCCTTTAGCGAGCGCAGTGCGATGGGCGGCCTCAATGTTGCGAGCTACGCGAGGGTTGTGTTGCTTAGTGCTGGCTTGAACGTGCTTGCCATTAAAGAAAAAGTGATACCAGTACACTTGTCCACGCTTGAAGATTGCCATTAGTGTTTCACTCCTTTCAGCTTCTTTTGTTTCCGGCTTCGACGCCACTCTTCTCCATGTTTCGTCCACCATCGTCGTTTGGCGAGCAAGGCTGCGCAATCGCCACTGCAATAGACCTGATCCTTGCGACGTGCGATGAAACGTGGAGCGGGACAGTCTGGATTCTGGCATTTACGCAAATCACCAACCTTGTGGAATATGAGTAGCGTACACAGGTACTGCCAAAGCGTGTTGGTGCCGAGTACGATCAATGGCTTCGGGCCTAGGCCTACGATGTCTCCGAGGATGAGCCCCGGATGGTTGATTCCATGCGGCGCTCCGATGAAGTCGGAAGCCATAAGCTCTGTCGTCAGATCATGTCTAGCCAGGTCCCATTCGGAGTGCTTCGAGTTCAAATCCCAATACTCCCGAAAATACTTCTGTGTCTCCACCCACGACGCGACGGTAAATGAGAAGGTGTTTTTTCCAACTATTGTAGACGCGATAAAGGAGCGCGGCTCACCGAATTTGGCTGCTTTCGTGGCTTCCGAGTCGTACTTACTGCGATTCAGCTTCCACTCAACGTACTTACCGGTGGGATCGAGCAATCCGTATTTCTGTGTAAATGTCAGAGCACCTTCGGGCGTCGAGGGCCAATTCACAAAAACCCTGTGAGGGTGCTCACGTAGCGAGGCGAAATCAAGAGTGTCCTTTCCTAGCGTACCGATAATTGTTTGACTTTTCCGCCCCCCAAATTCGACGTGCAACGGTAGCGATGCTAGATGGTGTTCAAGGACTGCTTCTGCTAGATATCTATACATGCTTGACTATTCTAGCACGGTCACTTTAGCATTCAAGAGGATTAGTTCGGATACGAACGGAGTCACTATGAATGACTTGTTTTCGATTGCAGAGACTGCGGAAAAACTCGCCATATCTGCATGGACCATTCGTGCGCACCTAAAACGAGGTGCGATCAAGCCAGTTCGCGTAGGAAGACGCGTGCTCATTCCACGGAAGGAACTCGAGCGCCTTGCAACTGAGGGACTGCCCTCACTCAGCCAAGATGTTGCGCGGCCGAGGCGCTGAAATCACTCGCGACCAACCTATGTCTGGGCTTCCCTCAGCTGAGTGGCAGTGCGACGATAATCCGGGCCAGCCCGTAATCTGTCGCCTGAGCGAACTTCGCCATCATGCTAGCTACGTTCGTCTTCGTCTCACCGTCCCGGTTTCCAAGTTGTCTGCCCTCGCTGAACAGGGTGAACTAGCGTTTCGAGAACCGCTCACGATCACACGAGAGCGCATCGTCATCGACGGCTACGCTCGCTGGGAGCTGGCTCGGCTGAAAAGGCGTTTGGCGCTTCCCTGTATCGAATATGAATTGACCGAAGAGGAAGCTCTTCGTTGGCTACTCCAAAAACATCGTCGATCCAACGGCATGAATGATTTTTGCCGCATTCTCCTAGCCAGGGAACTTGAGCCTTGCCTCAAGGCAAAAGCTCTCTCGAACCAGCGATTCGGGGGGAGGATGAAAGGTTCGTCAAATTTGACAGAAGATGCAACGGTGGATGTCCGGAAGGAGATTGCCGCCGCCGCAGGAGTCTCAGTGGGCAACGTGACCAAGGTCAAGCAACTGGTAGGTATTGGGCACCCAGAACTGTTGGAGGCAGTGCGTGGCAGTGAGGTTTCGATCCACCGGGCTTGGAAATGGAGCAAGGAATCACCAGATCAGCAGATCGAGACACTGAGAACCTACCGAGGCGAGAGAGGTGTTAACAAAACCATACGAGATCTGATTTCGCGGCACAAACAAAAGCAAATGCCGAACGCGCCAAACCTGGGAAGTCTAGCAAGGCGATTGTCTGAACTTGAACCATATGAAAGCAACTCGGTCAGGGTTTCGGTGATACGGGCCCCAGGCAAGATGATTTTCGTGACCGAAGAACTAATTCAATCCCTGCGACCCTACCAGGAATCGATGTCCATATGCACAACAGACAACCGCTGAAGCAGATCCTGATTGCTACACGAGCCCACTGGGATCGCCCCCAGGTCCGCTCAGCCGTGCGCGAGAACTTCGACAAAATCATCACTTGCCGGACCCCGGCCTTGGGAGCCGAAGTCTTTTCGTCAGAAACCGAAGAGAAGATCGTTTACCACACCTGCAAATCGAGGTCGTGCCCGAGTTGTGGGCAGCGCGCTACTCTGCTCTGGCAACGGGAGCAGTGGAACGCTCTTCCCGACATTCCCTATACCGGCATCGGCCTAACGATGCCCGACGTATTATGGCCAGTCTTTCGGCGGAACCGTCAGCTTCTCCACGACTTACCCGCACTGGCGGCGGCAGTGATTCAGCAATGGGTGAAAGCCAAGTACGGTGTTCGCATACTCATCCTGGCGGTGCCCCACACGTTCGGACGACATTTGAACTTCAATGCACATCTCCACGTGATGGTCTCTGCCGGTGGCCTGAGAGAGTCGGGAGTCTGCTGGATTGCGCCGTTGAGCTTCAACAGACGCAAACTCATGCACATGTGGCGCTATGCCGTCATCACGTATCTTCGAGCAGCCCTGAAGGAAGGATTGCTTGTTTCGGAGGCGAGCACCGAAGAGCTGAAAGTGACGTTGGAAATGCAATATGAACGCTGGTGGAACGTCTACGTTCACTCCATCAACTCAAAATGGTATTTCCTGCGATATGTAGCGCGCTACGTTCGACGACCACCGATTGCCCAACATCGATTCACGAAGATTACGGATCGAGAAGTCGAGTTTTTGACGAAAGATCTAAAGGAAAAGCGGCTCGTGACGACCCACTATTTGACTGAGAAATTCGTCGATTCGTTGGCCGCACATGTGCCGGACCGCTACCGACACGCGATGCGTCGTTTCGGGTTGTTGGCACCCCGCGCTCAACATCTGACATCGGCTACGCTTTTTGCAGTCCTAGGACAGAAGAAGCGGCCACGTCCACAACGGCTGAAATGGCGGGATTCACTGCACAAGTATTTCGGTGTAGATCCGCTCGTCGATAGCCGGGGGCAATCCATGCATTGGTCCCGTCGGCTGAAGCCTGTGGCGAGATAAGGCGTTCGCGTCGCGGATTTCTCTTCCCAAGCTACGCTCACTCCGTCAAGCAATCACTTTCCCCCCTCATTCGGCCTCACTGAGATTTTGTCGCACCAAACCCCGCCTGACTGTCCTCTCCGAAATCGATTTTTGTTTTTCCTGTAGATCGAGCTTGCGTCCCAGTGTCTTTCCCTTCGCGCGTGCATTCCGGAGTCCAGCTTTCACCCCTTCTGCGATCAGCGAGCGCTCAAGTTCCGCCTCGGCGCCCAGCACTGCTTTCACCATGCTTTTTCCCGATGACGCTGCAGTTCAGCCGCCGCCATTGATGCAGCAACAAACGCCGAGTGTCAGTCTTTTTTCTCGTTTGGTGGTTCCCGCTTGACCGCCCTGTGATAAGCCCGCCTCGGAGTACCATCCGTCTTTGCATCCGACCGATTCGATGCCTCGCCGCGTAATTGCGCTTCACGGTATATCGCTGCGCCTACGCCACCCGCACGATAGAAGCAATCGCGGCACAGCAAGGCGTACGCGGACATAGGACCGCCGCAATCGGGGCAGACCACATAAAGCTTTCCCCCGTCTCCTTGCTCGCGCGTCATTCCGTTGCGAATACCCATCGTGCCTACTTTTTCGCGTAAAACCTGCGGATGTTGGCCACCTGTTCCTCTATCAATGCCGCAACGTCAACGGGCGGTTCAGGCGGTTCAGGCGGTTCGACTGGCGCACTCTCCCCGTGGGTTGCTTCGAGCGGACGGCTGTTGCTGCCACGGCCTTCTTCGTACCTTTCCCGCACAATTTTCCTTGTGATGCGTGGAGGACGTTTGAGCCGGGGTGCGGTTTTCAAATGTACAGGCACGTTATCGCCAGCATCTTTCACAATGTTCTGAAATGTCCAATTATCCCGATACCGGTTCAACCATCGGGCGGTCAACGAAGTAGTCGTGGTCTTGGGTATTCGCTCACGTGGGACGACGAAGATATCAACATCCTCCGCTCCTGCGGTCTTCAGCATGAAAATCAAAAAGTCAGCCCATGTTTGCTTCGCAGCATGAAGCGTAATGTAATTCCATCCATCAGAGCTGGAATCTTTGCTCAACCGAGCCAACGCCATCAGTTGGCATTTTCGACCATTGATTAGGATTCGGTTTTGCACATGCCTGTTTAGCCCGACCTTCTTGACGAGTGCTGTTTCTAACCCGAGACTCTTCCCTCGACTCATCACATATGAGAGTTTCCAGTTGAACGTTTGGGTGCGCCGATTGAGCCTCTCTTCCGGCAGGGTTTCAGAAAGTAGAGACCACGCATCCTTATATTTGAAAAGCCAGTTCTCGGGCGCGCACACCGAGGTACTTTTTACGGTATCTCCTCTCGGAACGACAAAGTACGAGACGTTCTCGGGCTCGTTGCCATCCTTGATCGCATATATCAGAAAATCTCCCCATCCCGTGCGGGGAAGGGATGCGGGATACATGGTGTGTCTTGAAGAGACACCGTCGACGCAGTGAACGCGAGAGGAGACGATTTGGCACTTATAGCCCTCAATTAGGAGCCGCCTTCGGTATCTGCGGAAGCCACGCTCATCAGAATGCAGCAGTTTGCATGTGAGCCCATGAACAGACGCGGCCTTTACCACGCCTGCGACAAGCTCTCTGAGTTCATACTTAAGATCAAATTCTCGATTGGCGTCGATCAAAACGATGTCACCATTTCCGGCGAGCCTATCGTACCCAGCTAATTCACGCAAGCGAAGTCCGGTGGCTTATAATTCCGGGATTCATCGCTACATAGGAGACCGCGATGTCACTGAAAGAAGTCGAACTTCGGCCCGGCTGGTTTATCTATCGTTGCGAGTCTTGCGGGTTCGAACATCCAAAGATGGGTGTCAAAAAACACTATCTTGGAGCGCCACCCGCGCGTAGCTGTTCGGATTTGCAGCAAATGACTTTTGCGGAAATCGTGAAAGAGCAGTAGACACTCATCTGTGGTCGAGCGATTGGGATGTGGATGGTTAAATCGGAATGAGTCCGAAGCATACGTTCGCTTTACCGAAAGACCTAGAGAACCTTAGAACGCTCGCTCGCCGAGCGATCTCTCCTATAACTCCGGACATTAGGAATCGAGCCAGAGATTCCGGATTCTGGCTGGCGTCAAAACGAACCAACGCGGGCCGGAAGCTTCCTCCGTACTACTTGGTTTATTTCCTGTTCGTCGATTTGCTGCAGTTCCCACAGATGGGCCGGTGGGAAAAGGTGGCCTGGTCAGTTCCCATCGATTTCAACGGTGAGACCTACACGATAGAGCATCGTAAGTTCGGACTTGGATTGTTCACTACCGATCCTGATGGGCACGAGGAAGCAGCACGACGTATCGTGAGTCTTGTGAGACGTGGTGTCGCTTTAGCCGAGCCGTTCTTTGAGTGGCTCGCCTCGACAGCTGTGCACGACTCAAAGCTAAACGTCGTAAACCACGCTTCTTGGCTCTTCGAGCGGTACCGATATCTGAAGGGGCGACACGACGTGGCGGAAGCTGAAGTGGAAGCAAGAAAACACGAGCGCCGCGAAGAGGTCCAGCAAATCGGTGGTACAACGATTGCAAGCGTATCGACACCATCATACGAATTGATGCAACATGCAAGATGGGTTGCCTTGGCTGCAATCGATGCTTTCTTCTCGTGGACGGAGCACCTGTTTGTTCACTTAGCCATTCTTCAAGGGCATATCACAACAGGCGAGCAGGTCGCCGAGATCGCGGGAGCAGAATGGCAAACGAAGTTTAAGACGGCCCTCGATGTGAACAAGCCCGATACGAAGAAGCATTTCGACAAGCTCATTGTAATAAGACAGCAGCTCCGAAATTTCACGGCACACGGGGCGTTCGGTAAGCGTGGCGAGGCCTTCCAATTTCATTCAGGTGCAGGCGCTGTTCCAGTACTGTTGATAGATAGACCAGGGCACGGCCATTTTGCTCTCAGCACCGATCCGGAATTCGCTGAGGCCACAGCCCTACAAATGATTGAGGACTTCATTATTCATTTGTGGTCTGGTGCGCGCGCTCCCGCTCGAATTTACCTCGAGGATTATTCACTTCCCACAATCTTAACGATGGCAAGCGATGGCACATACGCGGCGAGTATGAAGTCAGTGGACGAAATGGAGGAATTCGTTGGGCGTTTGGTTCGGGGTTTCGACAATATGGCCAACATGGACTGGTGATAGGCAGCTTCGAGCGACCCGACGATGGTGGGCCGAGCTGAGCAAACTTCCGCGAAACCAAAATGCTCGCAGCCATCAGGACTGCTCGCTTCCGGCCCTCGTCTATGACCTGAGGATAGCGGAAGTTGTTCTCTTTCTCTTCATCAGCGCATTCTGTATAACGTTGTAGCATCTTCGTACTGGAACCGAAAATCTCGCTATCGGGTGGCCTTATCAGGCGCCTTTGTCATTACCTAAACGATTGATTGACCAAGGCTTTTAATCACAGACGCCCTGGCAAGGAAACTGCAATATAGGTTTGTGAGGTTTGTTGACGCCGTCGGAGGGACGCCATGCCGTTAAATTGTAGGGCGATGAATTTTTCGGAATACATGCAAGATCGGGAGAAACACATCACCGAACTAGCGAAACTTTGCTGGTTGATGAGAGGATGCCCCGAAGGTTCTCCCGAAGTTGACTGGTTCGCGGCGGAGCGAGAGTTCGACCAGATGTTTCTGAGCCAGATATACCTTGGTCTTCCCTCCTAACTCAGAGCAGCATCATGACAAATGCCGAATCTGACTGGCTGGCTCACATCGCCCGGATACGAGAGGAGATCAAAGCCGCCAACGAAAAAGCCGATTCGCTTGAACGCATTCTACCGAATATCCCGGACGATGAAACGAAACGGAAGGTCGAGATGGTGATACAAAGCTACCGGCTCCATGCGGGCCGGCTGACCGAACACATCAGGGACGAGCCAAATGTCAACTGAAGGCCGGTGAAGGCACTGAAAGAGATGAAGCGAGTGTTGCGAAGTGTGTGTTGGTTCAGCCTGAAATGGAAAGAGGGCGCTCTCCGTTAGTGAGTAATCCGCCCCTTGGGGCAAGGTCATTGTAGCCCCACATGCCCATTGGTCTCAACTTTCGGATTGCCCGTCACCCAGGTCCTGTCCGTCAGCCAGGATCGAGCCAAAGCTAAACCCTACGCCATGGGTGGGAACGAATGCATCGCAAATCGATGGAGAGCCTCGGCCAGCTCACCCGTCTTGGACAGGTGTGGCGTGTGATCCGTGTCGAACTCAACGACCTCGGTGCACACGTTCTCGGCGATCATCCGCCGCTGCAGCGCGAGCGGAATAGCTCGATCGCGAGTACATACCACGTAATACCGGTTGATGTGGTCGAGAGCTCCGAGCGGGATGGATACCGGCGTCACGAACGGCGCGACTGGTTGCGGACGCTGCCGCGCGATGGCCCACGTTGCGACGTCGTACGTGCAGGAGCCATACAATGCTTGACGCGACGCGGCGGCCGGCATAGTGGCAAGTGGGGGATCTCCTTCAACAGTGATATTTGCCTGGACCTGATCGTCGGAGCCTTCCGGAAGCTTTGTCAGGTCGAGCAGACTCTGCCCGTCCTTGGGGACGAACGCCGTGACGTAGACGAGCGCCTTGACGCGGCTGGGACAGCGTGCCGCGCCTTGGGTCGCGACGATGCCACCCATACTGTTGCCGGCCACGATCGCCGGTTCGAAGTTGGAGGCCAGAACCTCACACAGACGGGCGGCGTAGGCATCCAAGGTGGCGCTGCTTGCGGGCGTGTAGTCGTTACCCGAACCCGGCAAGTCGAACACGTCCACCGAATGACCAGTCGCCTTTAGACGATCACTCAGCGGACCCCAGATCCATGCCCCAGAGAACGCGCCATGCACGAGGACAAATCTGGCCATTTCAGCTCCTTGATGTTAGGTAGTAGAATCCACCTGACTTCGAACCTTGTGAGTGTATCAGAAAGCGGTGGGAGATCTTTTGTGCGCGCCGCCATTGACTGTGACGGTTGTCGGCCATCTGGTTCAGTATTTGCGCCACCTTGGCGGCGTGATGCTGGCTGACCGCGAAGATAATCGACTTGCCGATCTCGCCGCTGATGGGGTCGCGTAGCGTATTCTCCAAAAGATTTTGTAGAAAAGCTGGTTGGTGGCTTCGGCGAAGAATCGCTTTTCGAATTCGCGCTGCTTGTAAATCTCCTTCTGATCTTCGCCTTCTTGATCCTTGAACTCGACGACAAAACCATCCTCGGAAAGCAGCTGCGTCGTGATTTCGCTGCGGGCATCGACGACAGTCGGATTGACCAAGAATCCGTCTTTCACCCCATCCAGCAGAGAATAGCGAAAGGTTGGCTGGCCGTCTTCGCAGCCAAAGGTGCGATAGGTGTCGAGCAACATCCGGCGCTCGAACTCGCGCGGGTCCTTAGTCGTCCCCTTGTCAAATTTCTTCAGGTAGTCACGCGGCGTCGCGGTCAGGCCGAGCTTGTAGCCTATGAAATAGTCAAATACTGCGCGGGCATTGCCGCCGATGGAACGATGCGCTTCGTCCGAGATAACTAGGTCGAAATCAGTTGGCGAAAACAGTTGCTGATATTTGTTGTTGAAGAGGAACGACTGAACTGTGCTGACAACGATTTCCGCCCGCCGCCAATCATCGCGATTCTCCTTGAAGATGACCGTCTTATAATCCGCAGCGAGCAGAGCACCAAAGGCCTTCTTGGCCTGATCCTCCAGCTCCAAGCGATCCACTAGGAACAGGATGCGCCGGGCGTTGCCCGAGCGTAGAAACAGCTTGATGATGGCAGCGGCGGTTAACGTCTTCCCTGTGCCGGTCGCCATCTCGAAAAGAAATCGATCCTTGCCATCCTTCACGGCCCGTTGGAGGGCGTGAATCGCTGTCAACTGATATGGCCGCAGGAAGCGCAGCTTATTGACCTGAATATAGTCGGGACGCTCCGCTTCGTTCTTCCAGCCCGCTTCAGTCGCGTAGCTGGGCCTCTGTGTCAGCGCGATGTAATCGTCGCCGACCGCTTCATCAATGAGCCGTTCCGGATCGGGAACCATCTTCTGATAGCCCATAACCGAATCCGGTGTGGGGAATGAAGTGATGATGTAGGGATTTCCACGATCCAGATCCCAAAAATAATGCAAATTGCCGTTCGACAGGATGACGAAACGACAATTCTGCGACCGAGCATATTTGCGCGCCTGCTCCTTGCCGACGAGCGGATTCTTATCTTCCGATTTGGCCTCAAGAACGATGAAGGGGAACCCTCTGGAATCAAGCAAAAGGAAATCAATAAAGCCCTTCGCGGTCTTCTCGAAGTCGTTGCCGAAAGCGTCTAGGTCTGCCGTCTTGATCGTGACTTTGGGTTCGAGCTGAATGTTGGCCGCTAGTTTACCTTCGGGGAAAAATCGCCAGCCGACAGCTTCAAGCAACTTGTTGATTTTTATGCGGGCGCTCGCCTCCTTCATATCGAGGAGGTCCCCGGGACACACACGACTTTAAGAACATTCATACGTTTACTTTCCCATAGATTTGTAGGGGCGATACCCTTATCAGCTTGGACGCTTTACACGATGGTTAGAATCCACGACAGCGGAAATTGCCCCGGCCACTATTCGCTGAGGGCTTCTTTCAGATCTTCGTGCTCAAAGGCCGAAGCCATCCGGTCCAGCAGCTTCATACGGGACTCCAGTCGTTCACGCCCGCTCCTTCTGGCGGCGAATCTCCTTCATTAGGGTCTCGTAGCAGGACACTTGGCGAGGAACGCCGAGCAGAGTTGATTCACCATACTGAAACGACAGCCACCCGCTACAGTTCCCGCTACACTACTCGAAACCGTAAACTTAGTGACCTCCCGTAAGTCATTGAAAATAAGTGGTGAGCCGCGGAGGACTCGAACCTCCAACCCGCTGATTAAGAGTCAGCTGCTCTACCATTGAGCTAGCGGCCCACAAGTAAAATTATTGTAGCACGAGCCAAAACATCCCAGGCGGCGACGCAATCCTCGGAATCACTGGCGCAGCGTGGAGGCAATATCCTTGGCGACCTGGCGGGCCCGGACAAGATCGCCAGGCCCGAGCGAGATGGCCGCTACCCGCGCGTGCCCTCCTCCGCCGTATTTTTCACAGAGCGATGCGAGATTCACTTCCGTGGGAGCATCTTTCCACGGATTGGTGCCCACGGAAACTTTCGCGCGCGTGGGCGACGCGCTCACGCCAACTGAATAAATAGCATCCGGGTAAAGGTAATAGGGAATGAACTTGTTGTACCCCTCAAGATCGAGGTCGCTCAAATCGAAATAGACCACACCCTGGCGAGCATCCGCGCGTTCGCGCAAAATCTCAATAGAACGGCGATGCCGCTCGAGCAGCAGCCCGAGATGCTTTTTCACAATCGGCAACTCGATCATTTCGCAGAGCGAGCGCACCGCCAGTTCCGGAATCAACCGAGGAACCAAATTCGGGTCCGGCGCCGCTTCGATCACCAGCGCGAGCTGCATGGCCGGTTCGGCGAGGCCAACCGCTTCCTCCGCCGACGCGAATTGGGCGCCGTCAATGATGTCTCCCCATTTGACCAGTTCCGCAATCGGCTTGGCATCGAAGCCGAATTTCTCCGAGGCGATCGTCGCGAGAAACTTCGTGCAGGACTTGAAAGTAGGGTCGTAAAACTTTTTGCCCGAATGGTCCCCCTTGAAATGCTCGGCGTCTTCGGGCTTCAGGAAGGCGCTCTGATGATGGTCGAACCACCAGGTAAGCTGCGGCGAGCTCGAATACTTGAAATCGACGATCGCATTTTCGTCGCCGTCGAAAATGCCATCTTCAAATGGCTGCGAAGCTTTGTGCGTCATCCCAGTGTACAGAAATTCCGCGTTCGGGTTGATGCGCTCGCGATAGAAGCGCGAAAAAATAGCGGCGGAAGAAGCTCCGTCGAAGCATTTATCGTGGAAACAAACCCGAACTCTCACCAGGCCACCCCGCGGCGATTCCCGCCGAATCGATCAACCGCTTAACGAAAGCCAACTAGGATGGACGGCTTGGCCTTCGTCTGTCAAGAGGCGGCATTTGACATGTCTTAGCACGATAATCCTGCCACGCCTTAAGGGCGCCGCCACATGAAAAGTATCTTTACCAATAATAAAATATACGCTTGAACTAACACAAAGGTTGCCACGAGTGACGAAAACGAAAAGACGAATGTTGCTGCTACAAACATGTACAAAATCATCCGCCTTCAGTATTCCTTCAGCAGCCTCCCCAAAAAAGAGAACCTAGGAAACCCTCATCTTTGAACATGCGATCCATTTCCATATCCCGCTTTGAACACAATTAGTGCGGGCCTTCGGAGATGCCGAGGCGATCGGCCAAGCCCACGTGCTCGGCGAAATAGACGCCGAGAAGCACGAGGACCGCGCCGGAGAGCAGATGCCCGGTGGGATGCTCACCCAGCAACGGTATCGAAATCAGGATGACGATGATCGGCTCGATGTAGTTGACTGCGGCCACGCGCGATGGGTCCATATAGCGCAGCACCCAATTGAATAGTGTGTAGGAGAGCACCGTGCTGCATCCGGACATATACAGCATGCCTGCCCAGCCAACCCAGCCGACGCTTTCCCAATCGAGTTGAATCCCTCTCCAGACGGCGAAGGGAAGCATGAGGATCGCAGCGGCGAGGATGTTGTAGGTGTTCATGGAAAGCGCGTCGTAGCCCGCCACCACGCGCTTGGCCAGGGTGGCATAAAGCGCGAAGCCGGAAATACTACAAAGAGTGATGAGGTCGCCGAGCAGAAATGGTGAATGCAGCGAAGTCCGGTGCTCGGTTTCGAGCAGGATCACCCCCACAAACGAGATCATCATGCCCACACTCTTGGCGGTGGTCAGCTTTTCAAGTTTCAAAAGGCACGCCAACAGGAGCACCAGGATCGGGCCAAGCGCCATGATGACCACGGAATGCTCCGAGGTGGTCTCGCTCAGGCCCACCGTGAAGCACCCCATGTTAATGAAGACGCCGAAGAAGCCGAGGTAGAAGAATGTGCCAATGTGGTGGGGACGGACAGGCGTGCGGCGGCGAAACTTCCAAAAATAGATGGGCAGGATCAGGAAAGCGGAGAGCTCTACGCGCAGCGACGCAAGCGAAAGGGCGTCGATGTGGCGTAAGGCGATCTTGCCAGCCACAAAGTTAAAGGACCAGATCAAGAGAACAGACGCTAAGCAGAGGGCCAGAACAAAAGATTTTGGACGAGGTGAAATAGTAGCAGGGGAAGACGCAACGTCCGTTGTGGAAGCAGTATTCAAGTACTACTCGAGGACTTCCCTGCGGCGCGTGAGCGATTCGATGCGGTCAACACGAGGCGCGTAACCGATGCCCGGAGCGGAGGGAATACGAATGGTACCCTGCCGCGACACTTCAACTTCCGGCTCAATGATGTCTTCAGCCCAGTAGCGTCGGCTAGCCGACACGTCACCTGGAAGATTAAAGTTCGGCAGCGATGACATGGCGATATTGTGCGCGCGGCCGATGCCGGATTCGAGCATGCCGCCGCACCACACGGGAATGGAGTGCGAGAGGCAGAGATCGTGGATACGGCGGGCAGCGGTGTGGCCGCCCACCCGGCCCAGCTTGATGTTGATGATGCGGCACGCGCCCGTTTCGATAGCGGCGCGAGCGTGTTCGAAACCGTGGATGCACTCGTCCAGGCAGATGGGCGTGTCGAGCCGGCGCTGGAGCTGAGCGTGGGAGAAGATGTCGTCCCATCCAAGCGGCTGCTCGATCATGATCAGATAAAAAGCGTCGAGGGCCTTGAGCAGAGGCATGTCCTCGATGCGATAGGCGGAATTCGCATCCACCATAAGGCGGATGCGCGGGAACCGCTCGCGCAGAGCACGGACAAGATCGATGTCGAGGCCGGGCCGGATTTTGATCTTGATGCGCTGGTAGCCGGCGGCGAGCTCCTGCTCGACCTTAGCCAGCAGGGCCGGAATGGTCGGCTGGATGCCGATGGAAACGCCGCAGGGAATTTCCTCCAAGGTTCCGTCCAGCAGTTTCGCAAGCGGAAGATTTTTCTGCTTGGCTTCAGCGTCCCACAGAGCGTTTTCGAGCGCGGCCTTGGCCATGTTATGGCCGCGGACAGGCGCGAGCAGATCCCAGACCTCGGACGCGGATGCGAGTTCCCTTCCCTTTAGCATGGGCCACAGATAATCGCGCAGGATGAGCCAGGCGGTCTCCACGGTCTCATAGGAGTAGAACGGCGTTTCGCCTGCGGTCGATTCACCCCAGCCGGAAACGCCGTCCACGTCGGCTTCTAGGAGCAGGATGCGGCGAAGCTCGATCTTGCCGAAACTGGTTTCAAATGGCGCCAGAAGTTTGAGATGAATTTCGCGGAGTGTGATTTTGCGCAGGCGCATGGTTTCCCTTTCAGTCCTCGTGGAGCTCGGGGAGCTGCAAACCGGCGAGGCCGGCGGCAGGCTCGACAATGTAGTCGGTGCGCGCGCCGCGAGGCTCGATAGATGCGGCCACCAGGCCGCCCGCAAAGGCGCGGATGAATTGCCCGCGCAGGCAGGTCTGGATGCGGACGGCGGCGGGAGGATCCTGGGATTTGATCTCGGCGATTTCCGTGGGAAGCGGAAGACGCTCGACGGAAACCTTCGCGGGTAGAGAATTGCCGCCGAGGATTTGCTGGACGCGCTCGGAATCGATCCACCATTCCGCCACCAGGCGGTCGGTGGGAAGGCCGGCATGGAGAGGGCTTTCGGTGACACCGTAACAATTGGGGATGAAGCGGCGAGCGATTGCGCCGAGCCGGATAAAATTGAAATAGGCATTCTTGAGATCGAGTGGATCGAAGGTCCACTCGATCAGGCGGATGCCTCGATTGAGTGCGTCCTCGCGCTGGAACAACTTCAGGCGACGGCCAATGCCGCAGTCGCGGTATTCCGGGAGCACGGCGGTCATGTGGGAATGAAGGTAGGGTGCGCCGCCGCGCACCCCGGCGAGCGCGAGGGTGAAACCCACCATTTTGGGCCCGTCGAAAGCGGCGAGAACCTGCCCGCCGGTGTGATGCGCGACGACAAACATTGCGGAAGGAACGGCAATGTCCTCACCCCAAGTGTCGTGCTCGAGGCGAACGCATTCCTCGTATTCCTGCAACGTGCTGCAGTGGCGAATTTCAACCTCTGGAACGGCTGGTGTCTGGGCCATGGGTTCCAACGATACTTGGGTGTTGCGGGAAGCAAACTAGATACCTCTAGATGCTTCTTGGCGCTCTTAGCAAGAATGCGTGCCTTGCAATGATCGAGTTATTTCACGCCCGCTAGAAGAGCGAACTCGCGCCATTTCCAGTGGCAGTCAACGTCCTGAAAGCCGATTTCGCTCAGCCACCTCAACTGAGTCTCCAGATCGAGCAGCTTATTCTCCGGGTCTTCCTTTTCGCGATGGGTGGCCTTCTGAAAATCGTCATGGAGCTTGGCCGTGGGAGAAGAGACGAGCTCGAGATTGCAGAAAGCGCCGCCGCGGTTGAGAATGCCGTAAATTTCTGTGTAAAGCGAGCGCTTGCGCTCGTGAACCAGATGATGGATCGCAAAGCTGGAAATGACGGCATCGAAGCGGCCCATCTCCGGTAGCTTGTCTTCAAAATTGTGCTCGACGATGAGGACGTTGGGATCGCCGTTGAACTGCTTGCGAACAGCTTCGAGCATCGTCGGGGAGAAATCGAGCCCCACGAACTGCGCCTTGGGCCGCGCTTCTTTCACAATGGCGAGCAGGCGTCCAGCGCCGGTTCCCAGATCCAGAATCCGCTTGGCGCCGGGAGGGAGGAATTCAATCAGGGTAGCTTCGCCTTCGGGACGGCGAGGAATGGAGTCCACGCGGCGAAGATAGTCGAGCGCGTGGTCCGAGGACGTCCAAAGGTGTGTGTCGGGCGACTGGGACATAAGTTATACCTCCTCATGAGAATTATGAAATGTAAAATCGATACTTGAAGAAATCGGCCTGTGCGACTTAGGTCTGAACCTTCGATTCGTTCCATAGCTCTTCCATGCGAGCGCGCGGCAAATCCGCAAAACGCTGCCCTTCGCTGGCTGCCGCCCCTTCCATCCAGTTAAAGCGCAGCTTGAATTTCCGACTTGCCTTCTTTAGGGCAATTTCCGGGTCGACTCCAAGGAATCGTGCGACATTCACAGCAGTGAAGAATAGGTCGCCCACTTCTTCTTCAAGCTTTAGTGAAGATTTCGAACGGTGCGATCCGGAACGAGATGGAGATACCTCTCGCCGAGCGGCAGGAACGGCTTGGCGAATTTCAAGGCGTTCTTCGTCTAACTTGGCGAGAATGCCTTCGAGGCTGTCCCAGTCAAAACCAACGTGGGAGGCGCGGCGGGTAAGCTGATAAGCCTCTAGGACAGCAGGAAGCGAGCGCGGCACGCCGCCCAGAACCGATTCCGGTGATTGAGCAGAGCCAGAGGCTTTAGCATCTTTCGGTTTCCCTACCGTAGCGGCCCCGTTGCCGCGTTCGGCGGCGCGTTCCGCAGCCTTAATGTGTTCCCAATTCTTGAGGACAGTGGCGGCGTCTTTGGCGGCCACGTCGCCAAAGACATGCGGGTGGCGGCGAATCATCTTCGCATGCACCGACTGGATAACATCGGAGATGTTGAAGCGGCTCGCGGACTCGGCAAGAATGGAGTGAATGACCACCTGCAGCAGCAAATCGCCGAGTTCGCCCGCGAATTTGGTCGGATCGCCCGAATCCATCGCGTCGAGCACTTCGTAAGTTTCTTCGATCAGGAATTTGCGCAGGGATTCATGGGTCTGCTCGCGATCCCAGGGGCAGCCGTCCGGGCCATAGAGGCGCGCTTGCAGGGCCACGAGCTTTTCAAACCATTTGCCGGCGAGCCTGTCGCGCGGCGTGATGGGAATCATAGCCTTGGAATTGGCGCGGGCGCTGGCTGGCAATCCAGAGCGCATCTTGGGCCGGGCCTTGGCGCGCTTGCTATTTGTTTTTCGGTGCGGCGGCACGAGAGACTGAATGCTCCTAACTAATAGAACAATTTACGGTAGGTGGTGGAAATTCACAAGCGAAGGTGCGCTCGATTCTCACAACTGCGCCAAGACTGAATAACTGCCGAATGCGGTTCATTCACTTGGCTCCCATCTCCGTGCGATACGGGACACATTGTGACGAACATCCGCGCACAGGTTCCATATAGATATATGTAATTGACGAAATTGTAATAGCGCCCAGACGAGATCCTCGGAAGCCTACAGCTTGTGGCAACAGGGTCGCGGATGTTAAACTTTCGAATCTGGAAAACGCACGCGCGAATCCAAGGACATTTCAACGTGGCCGACCCCAAGCAGGACGAAGGATTCAAAGTTGTAGACCGCAGACTGTTTACCGAGCAGGGCGACCTGCGCCAGGAGGTGGTGGAACAGGAGCGGCGCGAGGAAGAAGCCTCGGCGAAGAAAGCGGCGAGCGCTCCCGCGCCCAGCGCTGTGGTGCCTGGACAAGCTGCGCCGGGAGCTGCAGGGCTGGCGGGCGAAGCGGCGCCTACGGAATCGCCCGAGGAAGAGACAATCCCTCAGTCGCGAAATTTTCAGATGCTGGTCGATTTTCTCACGCGTAATGCGGCAGCCATGCTCGGAGGGATGGCCGACCCGCGAACAGGCCAGGCGTTCCTCGATCTGGAAGGCGCGCGCGAAATGATCGACATGCTCGACGTGCTACGCGAGAAAACCAAAGGAAACCTGGCGAAGGCGGACGAGGACTTGCTGATCGAAGTGGCCGGAAGCCTGAAATTGACGTTCGTCGAGATTTCCAAAGCCGCGGCGGATCAGATGAAAAAGCAGGCGGGCGTAAAGAAGTAAGCGCGCCGGAAACTGTGCCCCCAAAACAATAACTCGCGTTGTCTCAGCGCGAAAAAGAGAGCGGGCACCGTCCGCTCAAGGCATGGTCGCTTCTGGCTGCCGACATAAGGGTCACAAAGCCGCCGCAGTGGGGTAAAATCTTTCCTTCTCGCTTCATGGCTATCCTGCAATTCACCATGCTGGGATCGGGCACATCGATGGGCGTGCCCACGCTGGGGTGTCACTGCGCGGTGTGCGACTCGAAAGACCTGCTGGACAAGCGCACGCGGCCATCGGTGCTGCTGGCTTATGGCGGAAGGAACGTGGTGATCGATACCACACCGGACTTCCGCTATCAGGCGATGCGGGCTCGCATGGAGCGGCTGGACGCCGTGCTCTACACGCACGGACATGCCGATCACGTTCTCGGGCTCGACGACATCCGGCCTTTTAATCTGAAACAGAAAGGCGTGATTCCGCTTTACGCGTCGGAAGACACGCTCGGCATCCTGCGGCGGCAGTTCTCGTACATTTTCGATGACGCGCCAACCGACAGCCTGGTGCCGGGAGTCGAGCTGCATCCGATCCACGGACCTTTCGAGCTGTTCGGGACAAAAATCGTGCCGGTGCCCGCGCTGCACGGGCCGCAACCGGTACTGGGATTCCGGTTCGGTAAAGCCGCCTACCTAACTGATTTTATTCGCGTGCCTGAAACATCCAAGGACTTGCTCCGAGAGCTGGACGACTTGATTCTCGACGCGCTGCGCTACGTGCCGCACCCAATGCATTCGAACGTGCAACAATCGCTGGCGCTGGCTGCGGAGCTGAAACCGAAGCGTACGTGGTTCACCCACATCTGCCACGACCTGGGACACGCGGAAACCAATGCGCGCCTGCCCGCGAACGTGCGGCTGGCCTACGACGGATTGCAATTCGAGGTGGAGACGGAATGACGCTGGCGAGAGTGCATTCGGCGGAAGAATGGATCGCGCGATTCGGAGAGTCGCGCAGCCCATCCGTGGTGACAATTGGAAATTTCGACGGCATGCACCTCGGGCACCAGGAGATCGTGCGCCGGTTGATAGCGCAAGCGCGGCAAACCGGCTGCATGGCTGCGGTGCTCACTCTCTATCCGCATCCGGCGCGTCTGTTGCGTCCCGGCGACGCGCCTTCCCTGCTGGCGACCCTCGATCAGCGTCTGGCGGCGTTCGACGCAGCTGGAATCGATGCGGTGCTGGTGCTGCGCTTCGACGCGGAACTGGCCAAAGTGGAGCCGCGGGACTTTGCGCGAAGGTATCTGGCCGAGACCATGCGAGCGCGAAAGGTGTTGGTGGGAGGAAATTTCCGTTTCGGGTATCGGCAGCAGGGGGATGTGAAAGCGCTCGAGGAATTCGGGCGGCAGTGGGGATTTGAACTGGAAGTCGTCCAGCCGCTGGCGATTGACGAAACCGTGGTGTCGAGCACGGCAATCCGCGGGGCCCTGCGCGAGGGGCGCGTGGAAGACGCCGCGCGGATGCTCGGAAAGCCATTCACGCTGGAAGGCGAGATCCAGACGGGCACAGGGCAAGGTCGCAAGCTCGTGGTGCCGACGCTGAATCTGAAGACGGAACAGGAAACGCTGCCCAAATTGGGAGTCTACGCGACCGAGACCGCGGCGGGTGGCGGCGTCTATCGGTCGGTGACGAATGTGGGCAAGCGCCCAACGTTCAACGGGGCGGGGGTGACAATCGAGTCGCACCTGTTCAACTTCAACGAGAACTGGACCAGCGGAAGAATGGAAGTGCGGTTCCTGCGGCGCCTGCGCGACGAGAAAACATTCAACGGGCCCGGCGCGTTGCGGGAGCAAGTGCTCGGCGATATCGAAGAAGCAAAGGCCTTTTTCGCGCGTTAACGGCGCAAGAGCGGCAGTCGTCAGGCGGGTTTTCCGCTGGTAAATTCCAAGCCCCGCAAAAGAGACACTCCGTCGAGCAGCTCTCGCGAAACGGCAATCCTTGCCGTCACTTTCTGCATTGGGCGCAAAGGCCGCCCACTTCGGTGCGCGTTATGGTGATGGCGAGATCGCAGTCCCGCGCGATCTGTTTCTTCAATTCCTCGTAAAGCTCGCTTTCGAATTCCCGCACGTTGCCGCAGCGAATGCAGGCGACGTGGACGTGGTCGCGCGGGCCATGGCTTTCGTAGAAGTGCCGATGTCCACGAAGGTGCAGCAAATCGAGCTCGTCGATCAGGCCGAGGTGCTTGAGAAGCTCAAGGGTGCGATAGACGGTGACACGCGTAATTTCGGGGTCGATCGTCTGCGCACGCTCGAGGATTTCTCCGGCGTCCAGATGACGCGGTGCGCCTTCCATCACCTGCAGCAGCACGCGGCGCTGCCGCGTCAGGCGAATGCGGCGCGCGCCGAGCTCGCGCTGGAGGCGCCCGGGAGGCTCGTGAACGTTGATGCGTTCGCCCGCTGAGACACGATGTGCCGGCTTGGAAGGCATGGCTAAAGCAGAGAGTATACCAAAAGCGGATTCGATGCTCCGGAAAACACCGGGAGAAAAATCTAGTGGCTCTGGATGAGTTTCAAGATGTCGCTGTACATCACGAAGGCAAAAATGCCGAGGATGAAAACCAGGCCAACCTGCACGAAACGCTCCTTGAGCGCAATGCTCAAGTCGCGGCGAAGGACGCCTTCAATCGCTAGCAGCAGCACGTGGCCGCCGTCGAGAACGGGAATGGGAAACAAATTGAGCAGCCCCAGGTTCAGGCTGATCACCGCCATGAGCCCCAGGAGCGTCACCGGGCCCCGCTTGGCGGCCTGCCCCGACACCCGTGCGATCCCGACGACACCCTGCAATTCCCGGATGGAAACCTTCCCGCTGAAAAGCCCGCCAACCACTTCGACGATCTGGCGCATGTTGAGATAGGTTTCGAGTCCGGCGTCTTTCACGGCCGTGACGAGTCCTTCCCTCTGATAAACCTGGTTGGATTTGCGGACGACGCCGATCTGCCAGACGGTGCGGCCATCGGGTGTCATGCCCTGCATGGGCGCAATCGAAAGCGGGATTTGCCTGCCATTCCGAAGAACCACGAAATCGATCGAACGTCCTCCCGAACCATAGACCGCATCCACGAGCTGGTCCCAAGTAACAATGGGCTTGCCATCGATCGAAATGATTTTATCGCCGGGTTTCATTCCGGCTTTCTCGGCAGGGAAGCCGATCTCCACATCTTCGACCGTGGTGGAGAGCGGCGGATAGCCGACGAGCGTATCCGCGGAAATCGTGTGCGCCGGAATCGGTATGCGCAGAGTCTGCTTTGCTCCCGAGCGCAGGACGATCACCGAGAGAGTATTGCCGGGTGCCGATTCGCTCACTTCCGTAAGCACCTTGTCCCAGGTGGGCGTGTTGACCCCATCCACGGAGAGGATGCGGTCGCCCACTTGTATGCCGGAAGCGGCGGCCGGTGCGGCCGGCAGCGCCACCACGTCGGCGGGCTTCTGCAGGTCCGTATCCATCGGCATGCCCACGATGGAGTAAATTCCCCAGAAAATGAAGAATGCGAGAAGCACGTTCATGAAAGGACCGGCCACGGCGATCATCACGCGCTGCCAGCGCGATTTGGAGAGGTATTCGTAATCGGCGCCGGTGCGCTCCTCGATCACATTGTCACCGGCCATGCGGACGTAGCCGCCAAAGGGGAGCGCGCTCAAGCGGTAATCGGTGTCGCCGCGCTTCACGCCGCATAGGCGCGTGCCGAATCCAAACGAGAAAACGTCCACGCGCACGCCGCAAAATTTTGCGGCGATGAAGTGTCCCCATTCATGAACAAAAATCATGACGCCGAGGACAATCGTGACGGCGATGAGGTCTCTCAGGAAACTGACCATGACTCTCCTGCTATTCTAATGCAGAATTCCGAGTTTTAAAAACCAAGCCGCCGCCCGTGGAGCAAAAGAGCAAATGCAAGCGCGGGCCCGCTCGTTCAGAGAGATATGCCCGGCCGAATGGCCACTTCGTCGCGAGCGAGGCGGCGCGCTTCGGCATCGGCGGCCAGCACGTCCCCAATCGTATGAACCGAGGCGCGTGGCATGCGCTCGAGCACACGCTCGATGACAGCCGCAATGCCGAGAAACGGCAGCCGCTCGTCGAGGAACGCCGCGACGGCCACTTCATCGGCGGCGTTGAGGGCGCATGGCAATGCCCCGCCCAGCCGAAGCGCTTCCTTGGCGAGCGCGAGACATGGAAATTTCCCGGAGGGCACCTCTTCGAAATCCAGCTTGCGCAAGGCGGACCAATCGAGAGAGCATCCATTGGACGCAACCCGCTCCGGATAAGTGAGCGCATATTGAATAGGCATGCGCATGTCCGTAGGCCCGAGCTGCGCGAGGATGGAACCGTCGATGAATTCGACCATGGAATGAATGGTGGATTGCGGATGAATGACCACCTGGATTTTGTCGAGATCCATCCCGAAGAGCCAGCGGGCCTCCATCACCTCGAAGCCTTTATTCATCAATGTGGCGGAATCGATGGTGATGCGCTGGCCCATTTTCCAGTTGGGATGCGCCAGCGCTTGTTTGGGCTTCACCTTGGCAAGATCTTGAATGGGGGTCTGCCGGAAAGGCCCGCCCGAGGCAGTCAGGACGAGGCGCTTGACCTCGCGGTGATCCCCGGAGCGCAGGCATTGGTGGATGGCGTTGTGTTCGCTATCGACCGGAAGAAGCTGGACGCCCTTCCGCGCCACGGCGGACATCACCACCTCTCCAGCGGCAACGAGAACTTCCTTGTTCGCCAGAGCGATGTCTTTTCCCTGCTCGATGGCTTGGTAGGTGGCCGGCAGTCCGACGACGCCCACTGCCGCGGACACAACCATCTCCGCCTGCGGATGCGTGGCTACTCGCTCGATTCCTTCCGTGCCGAACAGGATTTCGATGAGATGTCCGTTGCGCTGCCCTTGCAGGAGCGAGCAGAGTTCGCGGGCAGCCGTTTCGGTGCCCACGGCAACGAGTTGCGGATGATGCCGCGCGATCTGTTCGGAGGCCAGACGGACGTTGGAACCGGCGGCAAGCGCTACAACTTCAAAGCGGCCGGGAAGAGATTCGACGACACTCAGACATTGGCGGCCAATCGAGCCGGTGGAACCTAAAATAGCAATGCGTTTCATCGCAAATGATTTTATAGGTGTTCGTGCGATTTTGCGAATCACGGAGGCAACGGATATTCAAGGAAGGTTCCATGCCACGCCGCCGACGCACGCACGAACTCGCAAAAATCCCCGCGCCGGATATTCATTACCGCTGAAGTATCCACTGAAAAGCAGCCCAGACGATCGGGCTTGCGAGGATCAGGCTGTCGATGCGGTCGAGCATACCGCCGTGGCCGGGCAGAAGCGTACCGGAATCTTTCACGGAGGCGCCGCGCTTATAGGTGGACTCGATGAGGTCGCCCATCTGTCCCGCAATGTTGCCCAGGGCGGCAATCACGAGCATTTCAAGAACGTCGGCCTGCATCGAGTGGGCAAAAATGACCGCCACAAGCAGCGAAGCAACCAGATTGCCGAGCGCACCTTCCCAGGTCTTCTTCGGACTAATGGCCGGTGCCATGGGAATGCGGCCTAACCAGCGGCCCACGAAGTAGGCGAGGATGTCGCCCGCCCAGATCAAACAGAGCGTGAAAAGAACGATCTGCCTCCCCACCGTCTCCATTTCCTTCATGCGCACCAGATAGCTGAACGGCAGAGCGACGAAAAGGATTCCGGCCGAACCGATGGACACGGCTGGGAGGATATCGTGCAGCGGCCGGCGCGTGGCGAGGCCGATTCCGGCGCATCCGAAAACGAAGATCAGCAAAACTGCTTCCACCGAAACTACTCCGCCCGCTGCGTTGCGCACGATCGAAACACCCTCGCCGAGCGAACGAGTCTCGATGAGTCCGATCGAATATTGCGCGTAAAACACGGCGGCCGAGCAGGCCATTGTCCATTTGCGGAAGGCTCGGAAACCAAGGCGTTCGCCCAGGTCGAGGAATTCGGCAAGCGCAAGAAGGGAAACGATGGCGGCGGCGGCGGCGAGAAGGCCCGTGGGCGCCGACCACACCAGCGCGACGATCACGGGAATGAGGACGCAAGCTGTCAGGATGCGAAGAAGCATTCCGCCTCAGCCTTGCGTGGACGCGCCGCGTTTGCGGGGCGAACCCAGGCCGCCGTAGCGGCGTTCCCGTTTTTGATAGTCCACCAGGGCCTCCAGGAGCCGTGCGCGAGAGAAGTCCGGCCAAAGCACTTCGGTGACGTAAATTTCCGCATAGGCAATCTGCCAAAGGAGAAAGTTGCTCACGCGCATTTCTCCGCTGGTGCGGATCAGTAGGTCGGGATCCGGCAAACCAGCCGTATACAGGTGTTCGGAGATGGACTGCTCGTCCGCGCGGAAGGAGGAAAGCCCGTTGGAACGCGCCTGATCGAGGATGGCGTTGAAAGCGTCGACGAGCTCGGCGCGGCCGCCGTAGTTCAGCGCCAGAATGAGGCGCATGCCGGTATTGCCCGCGGTTGCGCGCATTCCCTCTTCCATGTCGCTGCGCACCGTTTCGGGAAGCTGATCGGAACGGCCGATGAACAGCAGGCGAATATTGTTCTTCTGCATGGTGGGCAACTCGCGCTTCAGGTATTCGCGCAGCAGTCGCATCAGGAACTGCACCTCGGCCTGAGGCCGGCGCCAGTTTTCCAGCGAAAAAGCATAAAGGGTGAGGCACGGAATATGCAGACGAGAGCAGGTTTCGATGATCACGCGGGCGGTTTTCACTCCCGAGCGATGGCCCGCCACCCGCGGGAAATGGCGTCGCTCCGCCCAGCGGCCATTGCCGTCCATGATGATGGCGAGGTGGTGCGGCAGAAGCTTGGGATCGAGTTGGGCGAAAAGTTCCGCTTCCGCGCGCGTGGCGGGTTGTAAAAGTTCGCTGATTCTCACCGGAAATCGCTCGAGGGATACCGCGAGGCAAAGTAGCACAGGCCATCAGACCATGCAAGGCTGTCGCCTGCGAACGGTCCGCCTGGCGCACGACGCACGCCTTCTGACGTGAGGGATTCCCGGCAGCGCGCGCCTCACATCAGGACAACGCAGCAAAAAAACACCACACGAGCCGCCAGGTTGCAAGCGAGTTTTCTCGTGGTACTGTGGCGGCGGAGCTCGGTTGCTTTATGGAATCGCGTTTCGCATTCCTTATTTCAACGAGCCAATGGGCTCATCGGAGCAAGAGGCAACGTCCGCGGCCTGTAAAACGTGGGCGTCTGGTAGCGACGAAAGCGAGAACGGAAGATGAGATTTTAATCGCCAAATTCACGAGTAGAATGTAAGCGATCGCACTGACAATAAGAAGCGGCGACGGATTCCAATTCGAATCGCCAAAATTTTTGCTCCGGCCACGCCGCCGCGAGACCCGATAACAACCCGATAATGGAGGACGGATGAAACTCGATTTGCTGGCTATTGCGCCGCACCCGGACGACGTTGAGCTGACGAGCGGCGGTACGATCGCGAAAATGGCCCAGGCAGGCTATCGCACCGGAATCCTCGACCTGACCAAGGGAGAAACCGGAACGCGCGGTACGCCGGAGAGGCGTCTGCGCGAGGCGGAGCGGGCCGGAAAAATCCTAGGCGTGAAAGTCCGGCGGAATCTCGGGCTGCCAGACGCCCATTTGGAGGTCTGCGAGAAATACAAGGTAGCGATCGCGGAAGTGATCCGGGAATTCGAACCGCATACGGTGATACTTCCCTATTGGGAGGGCCGCCACCCGGACCACTATACGGCGGCTACCTTGGGTTACGAGGCGTGCTTCATCGCCGGCTTGAAGAATTACGCACTCGCCGGCGAGGCCTTTCGCCCCTTCAAAATCGTCTATGCCGCCGCGTACTCAAGTGCGACCCCGACCTTCGCAGTCGACATAACCCGGCAATATGAGTGCCGAAAACGCGCGATTTTGGCATATAAGTCGCAGTTTAGGCCTGTTAAGAGAGACAAACGATCCAAAGTTGTCCTCCCTCTCGACGAATTGGAGGAAAGAATGACGCTCACGTCGGGCTCTTACGGCCGCATGATCGGGGTCCCCTACGCCGAAGGCTTTATCGTCAAGGAAGTGATGCGCGTCGATGACGTAATACAAATGCCGGTGCGGTCCATGTGATGAGGTAGCGCAACTACCTCATCTCGAAGAAACATCGGCAATAATGAGCAATAAACCGTAGGGCTAGAACTCGTCGGATTCCTGCGCAAAGCTAAAGCCGGGGAGGGTCTGGGCGTGGCCGGAATTGGAAATCTTGACCCGGATGGGACGTTCGGTTTCGGCCCCCGCCTTTCGGAGCACGGCATAGGTGGCCAGCGCCTCGCTGTAAACCTTTGTAATCAGGAAGGATTCGCCGTTCTCCTCCCTTTTCCAAACTTGGCCTATTTGCACCTTTTTGCCGGGCATGAAATGAATTTAGACAGAATCGCGGGAGGCGTCAATATGCCACAATCACACTGATGCTTCGCAGAAACCCCTGAAGTAGAGTCCGCATCCACTTGCCGTTGAGGTTTTGACTTTCGGTGGGCCGATTCTGAGCCACTCTGGAGCGGGTGAGGAAACCCTTTCCGCCGCCCCGCCATCCCATGCAAAGTACCGTTCCTCACGGTCTTGCGGGTGTATACTTCGGCCCAGCGGCATTGGAGGTACCCACGATGAAATCGTCTTTCACGTCGCGATGGTTTGCGGTGCTCCTGGCGGTTTCGCTCATCGGCCTTCCGGTGGCCGCGGCTCCTCGGAATCAAGAACCCCAGCCGCCGCAACAGTCGTCGAACGATCCGCAGACTTCCGATGCACCCCTCCCGCAGAAGCAAAATCCGGACGTGAAGCCCGGCAGCAAGGCGGACGTCAACGCCATTGGGAACCGAAACGTGGGAAAAGGTCTCGACTTTTATTCGCTCGAGAGAGAAATCGCATTGGGCAAGCAACTGGCGCAGCAAGTGGACAAAAGCGCGAAGTTCATCACCGATCCGGTCATCGACGAATACGTGAACCGCGTGGCGCAGAACCTGGTGAGGAACTCGGACGCGCAAGTGCCGTTCACGGTGAAGGTGATCGATTCGGATGTGGTCAACGCATTCGCGCTGCCCGGGGGATTTTTCTACGTGAACAGCGGGTTGATCCTGCACGCGGACTCGGAAGCGGAATTGGCGGGCGTGATGGCGCACGAGATCGCGCACGTAGCCGCCCGGCACGGCACCAAGCAGGCCACCAAGAGCGATATCATGCAGATCGCGTCGATTCCGGCGATGATTTTCATCCCCTATACCTGGGCCGGATACGCGCTGTACCAGGGCATGAACTTCATGATTCCCGTCACGTTCCTGAAATTCTCGCGGGACGACGAGCGCGAAGCGGACTATCTCGGTTTGCAATATATGTATAAAGCCGGATACGACCCGAACGCCTTCGTGGCTTTTTTCGAGAAAGTGGAATCGGACGAAAAGAAGCAGCCGGGAACGATTCCCAAGGTTTTTTCCACCCACCCGCCCACGCCGGATCGCATCGAGGCGACGCAGAAGGAAATTGCCACGATTCTGCCGGCCCGCGACGAGTACATCGTGAACACTTCTGAATTCGACAACATCAAGCACCGCCTGGAAATGATCGAATCGAATCAGAAGGTGAAGAATGCAAATCCGAACAAGCCCACACTGCGCAAGCGGACAGACCAGAATAAGGGCGGCTCAACAACCACGACCACGAGTTCGGATCCCAACAGCACGTCGACGGGCTCGGATACAAGTTCGGATGACAGCGACCGCCCGACTCTCAAGCGACGCCCGGACGACCAGCAGCAGTAAACCTTGCAGACCGCGCTTCCGATGGAATCGAGCGGAGGAATCCAGAGCGCGCCACGACCTAAGAAACCTGTTTTTCGAGAGTTGCCTTCTTACGAGCGGGTGTGAATTTCGGCGACGCCCAGGCGTTTGAGTCCTTCGGCGTAATACCTGCGGTAGAGGATGTCCCACTCCTCGCTTCCTTCGAGAATTTCCTTTTTTTGCGAGGCAATTTTCGCACGGGACTCGACGTCAACCTGCTCTTCCACCTTCAGCAGCGAGGTGAGGATGTTGACGATCTCCTGGCGGATGGTATCGCGGTCCTCGACGAAATCCACTTCGGAACTGGATACGAGAAAATCGATGATGCGATGAGAGAGTCGAACCGTCTTTTCGCGGCTCAAGCGCATGTCAGCGGAGGATGAGTTTCCTTTCGCGGGCGAGCTGGCCTTTCACTTTCTTGTACATTTCCTGATAAGACGCGCCGGAGCGCTTCATTTCCTCGGAATAGCGGCTGAGAATTTCGCGGACTTCCTCGTTGATGCGGTCCTCGATGGTCACTTCATCAGCCATCACTTGGCGAACCTGCGTGGTCAAATTCTCGACGTTCTTTGTTTCGATCATCTTCCCGGCAACCAGGCGCTTGACTACTTCCTTGGCCATGTAGCCGACGTAATCCCGAGAGAGAAGCATTCGCTGTAGCTCCGCAGTGCAACATCAACGGATTCAGTCTAATGGTTGGACATTCGGAGTGTCAAGGCAAGCGCGGGGGTAGTATCCTTCGGGAAAATTCGGCTACACGCCTGATTGCGTCGCCAAATTGGACAAAGACCGGCTCAATACCCCACATTTCCGGTTTCGGCGTTAACCAGGACTTGTCCAACGTCATTCTCAACGCTAACCTTGAACGACCAAATACGAAGTGAAGGAGACACATGAGCAAAGCAATCGAAAACCTACAGGCAGCCCAGCAGCGAGCGATGTCCGGTCGTCCCAAGGTCGGCGGATTTCCGTATCTGGCCGAAACGTTGCGACGCGCAGGGGTGACCCGAAATCTTTGGTTCCTGCCCGCATGTCAGAGTCTGTATCTAACGGAGCACGGGCCGGTCGTGACACAGGGCACACCACTCGTTACGGGGACGGTCGATGTCCCACCTTTCGATCGGGAGGCGCTCATCGCGGTCTTGCGAATCGACCAGGCGGGAAACAGCACATTTCCGGAATTCCTGGCGGCCTCGTGGCGTGCTGGCGTTTTCCGCTACGACGTCGATTTCATAGCGCGAAAAGTCGCGTACTATGGCTCTCGCAGCGAGGAGTACGTCGAAGATTATCCCGCCGTGAATGTGGAATAGCGCAGGCGCGACAAAGCTGATGAACATGCCCGATTAGTCATTTTGCGGGAGTTGGAGGCGGGGAGAAGTGCGAATTCTCCCGAAGCACCGCTCAAGCAAATGCGCGATGGAAATGCGAAAACGTGGCGCGTCAGTTCATTCGATTGAGGCGAAGGAAGGCGACGCCAAAGCGGAACAGGAGGGCGAAGAACTTCCTTTCCTCGTGGCGTCCTGGTTGAATATATGCCTCGATTGGGGCTATTGGGGGAGAAGTATATGCAAGCGCAGACGAGAAGGGCGTGACTCAGGAGTTTGGCTGAAAAATCTAAGCAGCTAGGGTAAAAAGAGGACATGAAATCGCGGCGTGATTGTGACTGCCCATGTCACAGAGGTGATTGGATTCACGTGATTCCATGCTGCGAAGATAGACCGCTGGCTGCGCTGACAAAGAGCGTCAAACCTTTTAAGGAAGGTCGCAAGAAGGCGGCAAAGAAATCGAAGTTGGTTTTGTTTCGCTCTTCCTGAAGACTCGATGTCACATTTCCGGTTTGCGCGTTAATCAACCAGGATCTCCGAAATCCAATCTCGGATGATCGCTTTGAGGTCGGGGTGGGCGACAGGGCAGCTACCCCTTCGATCGCTGAGTTTAGTGAAGGGCTAAATTCTAGACCTACAAAGGGGGGTAGACGCGACCTGCAGGGGTGTTTGCGACAAACGTTACGACGCGAGAATCATGAGGCTGTAGCCGCCGGCAACGCGCACTGCCACGTCGTGGTTGATCGCGTAGAACGCGGCTCGCGGAAAGCGGAAGGCCTTTTGCAGCAAGGAGGGACCGATCTCGTTGGAGCGCGGCAGGTAGAAAAAGTCGCGAATTTTGTAACCGGTATCGACGAGCGCCTGGAGCGCGAGTTCTTTGGTGAAGTAGTGCAGGTGCGCGTGGTCTTTGCGCCGCTTCATCATCCCGTTCCGGCGCAGGACGGCTTGCACGGAGAGGTCCAGCGGAAAGTGAAAGAGCGTGTGCGGCGAAATGCCGCGAATGCTCCGCAGAAAAGCAAAGTAATCTTCCACGTGCTCGACAACGTCAAGAACCAGCAGCAGATCGTAGTGACGATCCTCTTGCGAGGGATCGCCTAACTTGAAGTGCAACGTGCCGTTCGCGCGCGGCTCGCTGAGACGATGCGCTACCGGCGAAATGTCGTAGCCCCAGAATTCGTGGCCTACTCCCATTTTGTCCTGAAGCTGCTTGAGCACTTCTCCGACGCCGCAGCCGACCTCGCAGATGGTCTCGGGCAAAAGATGGTTCCGATCGAGCAGCTTCAGGATATACCGCGCCTTGAACGGAGATTCCTCCACGTGCCATTGCGGATTCTTCTTCAGGTAGTCCTCGCCTTGGTAGATATCGACGTAAGACATGGGCGAACCCTCACTTCAGAAGAAAGCGGGACTTATAGCCCGGCGATCGGGAGATAAGCAGTTAGCGCATTTTCTTAACGTAAAACCAGGAGGTTCATCTTGCGCCTCCGTACCTATAACGTTAACAAATATGGTAGCAGTTGCCTCTCCAACTTGGCGCAACTAAGAATGAAGGACTTAACTCATCCCTTCCGAAATGTGGTGCAAATCCTTACAGTTTATCGGCAGGTAATGACTACGAAGAGGTAACCGGTGTCTGTAGCCATCGTCATCAGCTCCCGCTAGTTTGTCATCTTGGAGTTCGTCTCAGGTCGCGCGGATGCCATGTCCCTAGAGCGCTGAAGCGTCTAGCCCCGGGTAAATCGGCTTACCATCCATTTGAAGCACTGCTTCACTTGTCCGAGTAGCGCATTAATCAGGACTTGTGTGATGACTTTCAGACAATGGGCGTGTATCAGTAACGTGTATCGGTAAGAAGAACGGCGCTAATACCCCGGTACCGAGTTGCTTGCGACCAGTTTAATTCCTCGCGGCTTCAGCCTGTCCGGGGCCGGTATAGCGCAAGATCCACACGCCCCATTTATCGTCGGTGATATAGATATTGCCTCGCGTATCGACGAGCACATCTTCGGTCCAATTGATCGACGAGGCATGTGGACCCGAGTGGGTCGGCGCGCCCGGACGCTCCGGTGGGATGAACCAGCCAACCTCGGTCGGCAAGTGCGGATCGCTGATATCGAAGGCGCGAAGCCCTGCGTTAAAATAGGCCACAAACATGATATTGCCCGGTTTTGCCACGTCGGGCGAATGGATTTCCTGGCTCACATTGTGAGGTCCGAATCGCCCGCCCTTGTCGCAGAAATCCTTGTAGGGCGCGTCCTTCGGCGGCCGCGGCACCGGAAACAGCGAAATCAAGCGCGGTTTGGCGGGGTTTTTGTTGTCGATCAGGGCCGCGAAACTCAGCGCATCGGTGTCGCATCCGGAGGCCATGGCTTCCGAGCTTGCGTAAAGCAGCTTGCGGTCCCACAGCGGCAGAACCGTGTGCACGGACTGCGTCCCCACGCTGGCGAACGGAGGAGTCATCTGCAGCTCGCCAATCAATTTGGGATGCGCGATGTCGCTGATATCCAGATTCACGACATCCGGCGTAAACGGCATGGAAATCATCTTTCCATCCGGGCTCACGTTTGCGGGGCCGTGGAATCCCACCGGCCAGGGAGGCATGGGATCGCTGGTCCGCTGCCCCGGCTGCCACCATCGGCCTGCCTCCTTCGGGTGGTACGGGTCGCTGATATCGAGGATTTGCAGGATGTACTCACGAAAACCGGGGACGCTGGCAGCGAGATACGCATATTTGCCGCCGGGATAGGAATTGCGGTGCGAGCCGCGCTGACCGGCGTACCATTTCGAGATTTGTTTGGGATTGGCCGGATCGCTGATGTCCCAGATGATTGCGGCCGCGCCGATATCGGGCCTGTCGGTTGCGCTGTTCACGGCGGTGATCAGTATGTTGCCGTGAAGCGTGACTTGCGACGTGATCAAGTTTTTCGGGCCGTTAAACGGGATGAACTTGACGTATTTCGGATCGCGCGGGTCGGTGACATCCAGAATGCTCCATCCCTCGTCAAACGAATGGCCCATGTAAAGATACCAATGTCCGTTTGCCTGCTTGATGGCCAGCTTGAACGCGCCAGGATGGCCGTCGAGCCCAGAGAATCCGATCGGCGTCATGTGGTCAGCCTGCCAACCGGGCGGCATCTTGTCCGCTAGTGCGGCACGGCTAAGAAGGATTACCAGGATTATTGCGCAGATCCGCAAAACGCTACCGCCTGTGATTTTGTTCATTCTCGAGCCCACGAAACGCATCCTCGAATCTCCTTGCGTGGCACAGACTCCGTTCTTCATCTGCCGAGGATGCCACTCTCCTTCCTTGAAAACAAGAAACCGTAATGACCATTCGCGCAATTTGACCGCGAGGATCGGATAGCGCCCCAATCGCCAGTGCGTTAGTTAACGGTTGGCTCCGGCCGCTTGCCCCACGAAAAGAGAATCCTCACCGAAGCCCTGTGCAATTCTCACGTTATCCGCCGAATTTAGCGCTGAGGATTTCAAACTGGAACATTGTTTTCGCTGACGACGCATTCACAACCCTCGGGGAGTTCTGGTATCGTGGTTATTTGGAAAAGCGTGCTCCACGCAATACACATTCCTACAGGGAGGAATTCTAGATCATGAATTCATCGGCCATGTCTGACCACGCCACGAAGCGGGCCTACAATTTCAACGCGGGTCCGGCGGCGCTTCCGCTTTCCGTCCTGGAGCGGATTCGAGAAGAGTTGCTCGATTACGGCGGCACGGGAATGTCGGTGATGGAAATGAGCCACCGCTCGGCGGAGTTCGAGGCCATCAACAACAAAGCCGAGGAAGGGCTGCGGCGGCTCCTGGGAATCCCGGAGGAGTACGCAGTGCTGTTCTTGCAAGGCGGCGGCAGCCTGCAATTCGCGATGGTGCCGATGAATTTCTACGTCTCCGGCAAGCCAGTGGACGTGCTGCACACAGGATCGTGGACGGCCAAGGCTATCGAGGAACTGAAAAAAGTTGGCGGGCTGCGGATGGCGGCTTCCACCGAGGCGGAAAAATTTACCCGCGTGCCGCGGAAGGATGAAATCACGTTGTCGCCGGACGCCTCCTATGTGCATATGTGCACCAACAACACAATCGAAGGAACGCAGTGGACCGAGATGCCGGTGACGGGTGACGTGCCGCTGGTGGCGGATATGTCGTCGGACATTCTTTCCCGGCCGCTGGACGTGAAGCGGTTCGGCCTGATCTTCGCGGGCGCTCAGAAAAATCTGGGCCCTTCCGGAGTAACGGTGGTGATTCTCCGCAAGAGTCTCGCCGAACACGGAAACGATAAGATCGCGAAAATCCTGCAATATCGGACGTTCGTCAAAGATCGGTCGCTCTATAACACGCCGCCCACGTTCGCGGTGTATGCCCTTGGCTTGGTGGCCGACTGGATCAAATCGGAAGGCGGGGCGGAGGGAATGGAGAAACGCAATACGGCCAAGGCAAAGCTTCTGTATGACGCGATCGATGCCAGCGGCTACTACAAATGTCCCGTGGAGAAAGGATCCCGATCGAAAATGAACGTCGTGTTCCGCGTGGCGGGCGGCGATGAAAATATCGAGAAGAAGTTCGCCAAAGAGGCGGAAGCGGCCGGACTGATCGGCATTAAGGGACACCGCTCAGTGGGCGGAATGCGAGCGTCGCTCTACAATGCCGTTCCGCTGGAGGCCGTGGAAGCACTGACCGGCTTCATGAAAGAGTTCGAGCGGAAGAACGGTTAATTTACAAGTAGGGCCGCCGCCTCGGGAAGCTTTTCGGAGAATCGTTCAATTGCAAGGCAGAGCCGGAACCATTCTCTGCCCTGAAAGAACAATGAGCGGGGGTTCGTGCGTCGCTTTGCCCCACTCCGTGCTACAACCTCGAGCCAGCACACGAGAACCGATTGAGAAAGCTGTATGCCTGCCAGCGGCATCAATTGCCGAACTGCCACAGCGGTGTGGCAAACGCGCCACACACACGGCTTGACTTGTCGCAATGCCCTCGATATGTTGGCCTTTCATGGATTTGCCTGTCCAAAGCACACCATCCCAGATCCGGGACACGCTCGGCACCGAACCACCCCTGAAGGAATACTACGATTCTCTGTTGATGGCCCTGGGACCACAGCACTGGTGGCCCGGCGAGACGCAGTTTGAAGTGATCGTGGGCGCCATCCTTACGCAGAATACATCCTGGACAAACGTAGAACGCGCAATAGCGAATTTGCGGGCCGCTCGGTTGCTCTCACCCGCCAAAATTGACAAGTTGCCTCTGCGACGGCTGGAAGGCCTCATCCGTTCCTCGGGCTATTTTCGGCAAAAGGCCCGCAAGCTGAAGGCGTTCTGCGAGTTTCTGCGAGTGCTGCACCAGGGCTCGCTGAAAAAGATGTTCGCGACACCGACTGAAGTGCTGCGCGAACAACTGCTCGGTGTTTTTGGGATCGGGCCGGAGACGGCGGACTCTATTCTGCTGTATGCGGGGCAGCACAGCGTATTCGTGGTGGACGCGTACACGAAGCGAATACTCGCGCGCCACGGATGGGTCGACGAAAACGTCTCGTACGATAGCGTTCGCGGACTGTTCGAACGTCAACTCCCAGGGAATACGCAGCGATTCAACGAGTTTCACGCCCTGATTGTGGATATGGGGAAACGGTTTTGCCACACGCGCGAACCGCTGTGCGGCGAGTGCCCACTGGGGCCGTATCTGCAGGAGGGCCGCTAGTGGCTCGGTCGAACTGGAAGCGGCAAGTACGGCTGACGGTAGGCGGCGTCGCGGTGTCGGTGCTGGCGGCGGTCGTGTTCACGCTGGGGTCGCTGAGAATCCCAGTACACCCGGAACAGGGAACCTCCTTCGTCATCTTTTTCGCACTGACGATGGTCATCGGCACGGCCCTGTTGGTATTTACCTTGATTCTAGGCCGAAGTCTGCTGCGCCTCCGCGCGGAGCGGCGAAGCGGACAGACGGGATCGCGCTTCAAAGTAAAAATGGTGATCGGCGCGATGGGCGTGTCGCTTCTGCCGGTTGTCTTTCTATTTTTCTTCAGCTACGCGCTGGTGAACCGGACGCTTAATTTGTGGTTTCCCCGCCCTCTCGAAATTGCGAACGAACAAAGCCAGAAGCTCATCAGCGACTTTTCTCAGCGCGAATACAACAGGCTGCGGCTCTATGCTTCAGAGGAAGCCGAGACATTGAGCGGGCGCCGGGCGTTAACCGAAGGGAGTTTTCTGCCCGGCACGGACCCTCCGGTGTTCTGGACGGTGACGCGGGAAGGAGAAGTGCAAATCCCGGCGGGCGGCGTGAAACCAGCCGCGAGGCCTGGGGCGGATGGCGCGGATGCCAATCCGAAGTTCGTGCTGACCCTCGCCGGAGGAGCCGAAATCTGGAGGGCGTGGGGCAGCGACTATCTGGCTGCCAGTACTCCTTATAAAGGCGGTTCGGTGGTGATGGCGCGTGAACTGCCTCCGGGATTCATGCCGCGCTATTTCGATATCCAGGCGCAGACAAAAACGTACGCGCAGCAAAAACAAAATCTGCGCGCCTACAAGCGTGAAATCTTGCTGGCGCTGATGTTGATTACGCTGTTGCTGCTATTCACGACGACGTGGGTCGCTCTGTTTTTGTCGAAACAGGTGACAGTGCCGATCCAGGCGCTGGCGGAAGCGACGCGGGAGATCGCGCACGGGAATTTCGACCATCGGATCGAGGTGCAAGCGCAGGACGAGCTGGGGACGCTGGTGCGGTCATTCAACAGCATGGCCGTCCAACTCGGCGAGGGCCGGCGGCAGATCAACGAATTCACGCAAAGCCTCGAACAGGCCATCGAAGAACGCGAGCGCCGGCGGAAGCTGATGGAGGCGATTCTCGAAAATATTCCCACGGGAGTGGTTTCGCTCACGTCTTCCGGCGATGTGGCGCGGGTGAATCACGCGGTGATAACCATTCTTGGCGAATATGCGCGCGAAGCGCGCACGCTGCAGAACCTGCTGGGAGAAGAGGCGTCGCGGGCGGTGCTGCACCTCATGCGGCGGTCGCTGCGGATGGGCGGGGCGTCGCGCGAAATCGAAATGGCCACGGGAGGGCGTCTGGTGCGCACGGCCGTGACGGTAAGTTCGCTTGGGCCGCGGCGATCGAACCCCGGATTCGTGGTGGTGATCGACGATTTGACCGACTTGCTGCGCGCGCAGAAAGCCAGCGCATGGCAGGAAGTGGCGCAGCGCATTGCGCACGAGATCAAAAACCCGCTGACGCCGATTCAGCTATCGGCGCAAAGGCTTCTCCGCCACCTGAGTCGGACCACAGGCGCCCCGCGCACCGAATTCGAGAAGCTGGCGGCGGAGTGCGCCGGCCTGATCGAGCACGAAGTGCAGACGCTCAAATCGCTGGTCGACGAGTTCTCGCAATTCGCGCGATTCCCCGCCGCCAAGCTCACGCTGGCGGATCTGAACGCCATCGTCCAGAGCGCGCTCGATCTGTTTAACGGGCGCCTCGACGGAATCACGGTGAGGATCGACCTAGCCGCATCGCTCCCCCCGGTGAAGGCCGACCCGGAGCTGCTGCGGCGCGTAGTGGCGAATCTGGTGGATAACGCGGCCGAGGCGATGGAAAGCTCCACAATACGGCAGTTGCGCGTAATCACGCGGACGGAAAGCGACGGAGACGCCGTGGAGATCGAGATTTCCGACAGCGGCCAGGGAATTTCGCCGGAAGACAAGCTGAAGCTCTTCCTGCCGCACTTTTCGACGAAGGAACGCGGCACCGGCCTGGGGCTTGCGATCGCGAGCCGGATCATCGCCGAACACAACGGCACAATCCGCGCGGTGGATAATTTGCCGGTGGGCTCCCGCTTTTTGATTCGGTTTCCGGCGGCGGAAGTGCGAACGGCGCCGGCGCCGGCCGGAGGCACGCTCGCATGAGCGTCCCGAGCAATGGCCCCACCGTGAAAGCACAGTGATAAGGCGGCAGACGAAGGAATCCGAATAAATTCGCCACAGGAAACCTGACCCAAAGATGCCAGCCTCCATACTAATCGTTGACGACGAAGATGGGATTCGCCAGTCTCTGAGCGCCCTGATGCGCGACGAAGGATACGAAGTCGCGCTCGCGGCGTCGGGCGAGGAGTGCCTCGATCAGATCGGGCAGCGAAGCTTCGATCTGGTGCTGCTGGACGTGTGGCTGAAGAACATCGACGGGCTCGAGACGCTGGCGCGGATTCAGCCGCAGGACGGAGCGCCGATGGTCGTGATGATTTCGGGGCACGGCACTATCGAGACGGCGGTGCGCGCAACGAAACTGGGCGCATTTGATTTTGTGGAGAAGCCGCTCTCGCTCGAAAAGATCGTGCTCGTGGTGCGGAACGCGCTCGAATATCTGCGCCTCGAGGAAGAAAACCGGAGACTGCGGGCGGAACTCGAAGAGAAGCATGCAATTCTGGGAAGCAGCGTCCCGATGAAGGCGCTGCGGCAGCAGATCGCTCTGACGGCGCCGACCAACGGCCGCGTGCTGATTTACGGAGAAAGCGGAACGGGCAAAGAACTGGTGGCCAGAGCGCTGCACGCGCATAGCTCGCGGAGCGCGATGCCGTTCGTGGAAGTGAACTGCGCCGCCATCCCGGAAGAGCTGATCGAATCGGAAATGTTCGGACACCGCAAAGGCAGCTTCACGGGAGCGAGCGAGGACAAAGTCGGAAAATTCCAGAAGGCGGACGGCGGCACGCTGTTTCTCGACGAAGTGGGCGATATGAGCCTGAAGACGCAGTCGAAGGTTCTGCGCCTGCTGGAAGAACAGCGCGTGGAGCCGCTCGGGTCCAACCAGCCGGTGAACGTGGACGTGCGAGTGCTGGCCGCGACGAACAAGAAACTGGAAGAGGAAATCGGGCGGAACGCGTTCCGCGAAGACCTGTTTTACCGGCTGAACGTGATTCCATTTTACGTGCCGGCGCTGCGGGAACGAACCGAGGACATCCCGATCCTGGCCGCGCATTTTTTGGGTGCATTCTGTACCGAATACGGGAAGAAGCCGAAGGAATTCAGCGCGGCCGCGATGGAAGTGCTGCGAGGATACCCTTGGCCGGGAAACGTGCGAGAGCTGAAGAACCTTGTGGAGCGGCTGGTAATCATGTGCCCGTCACCGCGCATCGAGCCGCACCACTTGCCCCCGGAGCTTTTCCGCGGGGCCTCGAAGAGCCCGCAGAAACCGTACGAGAGCTTGCAGGAGGCGCGGTCGGCCTACGAGCGGGAATTCGTGCTGCGGAAGCTCGAAGAGAATCGCTGGAATATGACGAAGACCGCCGAAGCGCTGGGGCTTGAGCGGAGCCACCTGTACCGCAAGATGCGGTCGCTCGGGATCGCTCCTTCCAAAGCTTCCTAAACCGCGATGGCTGCTACTCCTGCGCTTCGCCGAGCTGCTCGAGCTGGCGGTGCCAATCGAGCTGGCGAACGATGGACGGGCTTTGACGCCAGTTGGGCTGGACCTTGACGTAGAGTTCGAGAAAAATGTGCGCGGCGAGTATCGATTCCAGTTCCTTCCGCGCCAGCGTGCCAATCTTTTTGATCGTCTCGCCACCTTTGCCGATGAGAATCCCCTTCTGGCCTTCGCGTTCGACATAGAGAGTCGCGCGGATGCGAATCAAATCTTTCCCTTCCTCAAAATTATCGATGAGCACGGCAATGGCGTAAGGGACTTCCTCGCGCGTGGCGAGAATGGCTTTTTCGCGGACCAGCTCCGCGGCGAGAAATCGTTCGGGCTGGTCGGTGAACTGGTCCGCCGGGAAATACGGGGGAGCTTCGGGAAGCCGGGCCAGCCAGCCGCCGACCAGATCGAGACATCCTTCGCCGGTGAGCGCGGAGATGGGGAAAATCTCGGCGAAATCGAATTCGAGGCAATACCGGTCGATCAGCGGAAGCAGGAGCGGCTTTTTGACGGAGTCCACTTTGTTCAGGAGCAGGAACACGGGGCCGTGGAAGCGGCGAATCCATTCTAGCGAAAATCGGTCGCCCGCCCGGGTTTCCGCCGAAGCATCCACGATCAGCGAAAGGATGTCGATGCCCTCCAGCGCGTGCTGAAGCTCGTCCATCATCTGGCGGCTAAGGGCGTTATCGGGCTTATGGATGCCGGGCGTATCGATCAGGACGATTTGCGAGTCGTCGCGGTTCAAGATTCCCTGAATGCGGTTACGCGTGGTCTGCGGCTTGGGTGAAACAATGGCTACTTTTCGGCCGACGAGTGTGTTGACGAGTGTGGACTTGCCCGCATTGGGACGGCCGACGATTGCAATGAAACCGGATTTGAAAGGCATGGATAACGATTGTAGCAACGATTGTGCGCCAAAAGCCGCCGAGAAAAATAAACGAGATGCCCCGCGCCGAAAACAGGCGGGCAACGCCGAAAACTCTCCGTGCAATGAAAGCGAAGGAGGCGAAATTACGCCGACGAGCGAGAAGAGCGCGGAAGCGGCTGCTGCTCAGGTGGAAGACCGGCGGCGACCAGGGATTCAACGCGTGCAACCAATTCGGAACGCCGAGCGACGGTGAATTGCGAGGCGTCCACCGGAGGCCCGAAGCGAATAACGATCTCCCCGGGACGCAAAGCCCACTGACCTTTTGGCAGGAGCTTGCGCGCTCCGACGATGGAGACGGGGACGATGGGAACGCCGGCCTGGATGGCCATCACGAAAGCGCCTCCCTTGAAGGGACGCAGACGGCCATTGGAGCTGCGAGTTCCTTCGGGATACACCGCGAACGACAGCCCGTTTTTGAGGTGGCGAACCGCAACCGCCAAGCTTGCGGAGGCGGAGTCCCGGGAGGCACGGTCAACCGGGACAAATCCTGCCATGCGCATACCGAAAGAGAGGAGGGGAATGCGAAACAGTTCTTTTTTCATCAGCAGAGAGACCCGCCGGGGAATGAGGGGCACGAAGGCGAGAGGATCTATATTCGAAACGTGGTTCGCGGCGAAGATGCAAACTCCCGCGGGAATATTGTCGACACCCTCCAGGCGGACGCGAACGCCGGCCGCTCGGACGGTGAAGCGCACCGCGCCCATCGAAACACGGTACATCGGGACGGGATCGCGCGTAACGAGAGTCCACAAGATCAGCCAGGGCAACAACAGGACGATTGCCAGCGCAAAAAAGAAGACGAGGATGAAGGTGCGAATCATGCGAGAAGCGAGCTGGCAGCGCGCGGTTGCGTAAAATCAGGGACGCGCATTAGCCGGTGGCACCCTGAAGGAGTCCGTTGCGAATGCGGCGCTGCTTGGCGGTGGGCGCCGAGACTTCGACAATCGAGTAATGCCGGTCCGCGTGGGAACCCACCACGAACGAAATTTCAATGTGATGTCCGTTACGGCGGACATCCAGGGTGACCGGGTCTCCCGGAGCGCGGTCGCGCAGCCATTCGGCGGCCTTCCGAGGAGAAGATTTGCGATGAAGCGGCGAAATAAGATCGCCATCGCGCAGGCCCGCGGCAGCGGCGGCGCTATCCGGATCGAGATCGGAAACGGTGACGCTCTTGCCGGATAAGGCGTCCGGGCGAAAACCCAGCTCGGCGGTGGTGGTGGTCTCCACCTTCAAGTGCAGGCCCGCCAAGGCGAGAAAATCGTCGTAGGGAATCTCATTGGTTCCGGATACGAAGCGCTGGAAGAAATCCTGGAAGCTTTTTCCGGAGACCTCTTCGACGGCGCCGCGAATAGCTTCGCTGCCGTTATAAAACTTCCCCGCCTTTGCGTATTCGTCGTTCATAAGCCGAAGAACGTCGTCGAGCGATTTTTGATTGTCCGTGGCATCGCGGATGGCAAGATCGAGCATTACGCCGACGATTTGTCCCTTGTTGTAATACGAGATGCTGCGATCGGGCCGGTTGTAATCGTCATATTTCTCGAGCCACGCATCGAGGCTCGATTCTTCCACGCTCTGCCAGGCGCGGGCCGGGCGGGATTCGATCTCGCCGATCTGTGTCGCCAGATCTTCATAAAATTGAGCCTTGGACCAAAGGCCGGAGCGTTCGAGCGTGAATGCGGCATAGGTGCTGGTGACGCCTTCGGCGAACCAAAGAGCGCGCGTGGGCTGCTCCTTCGCGTAGTCGACGGGATCGAGAGACTGCGGGCGAATGCGCTTGACGTTCCAGGCGTGAAAGAATTCATGCGCGGCAATCGCGGCAGCGCCGTCCACGGATGCCGCGGCGATGGCCGCGGAGAAGGAATGTTCCATGCCTCCGCCGCCGCCGTCGGCGTAGGGGCCGATGTGAAAGAAAAAAGTATATTCCTTGAACGGCGGACCGCCCATGAGACTCAATTCGTAGGTCGTGATGCGGCGGAGGTCCTCTTCGAGGCGGCTTTTGTTCCAGCCGGAAGCGTCGACAACCACGCGAAAATGCGCGCCCTCGCGATCGAATTCGAAATCGGAAAAGTTTCCCGCTTCGGCGGGGGCATCGACGAGCGCGTCGTAGCTTTCGGCGATGAAGGAGTTCGGCTCGCGCCCCGGCGGAAGCTCGGCCATGATTTTCCAGGCGGAAGGCACATCGTCGAACACGACTTCGACATCCTCGCGGCGGCGGTCCGGGAGGTACATAAGAATTTCCGCAAAATTGATGAAAGCGTGCTGATCGTTCAGTTGCGAGTCAAACGGTCCGGGATCGTTCCACTCGATGGAATATTGTACGGTGACCTGGGCGGAATCGTTGGTGGGCGACGGCGAGGCGGGATTCTGGATTTTCCAGGTCTGCTTGTCGAGGGCGCGCAACTGGAGCATCGAACCATTCCCGTTCGCGGCAACAGGCGCCAGGACATGAAGGTCTCGAACGCGATAGGCGAAGTCGCGCACCTGATAGAGGGCGTTCCAGGCGGGAATGGCGATTTCGGTGCCCGCGTGCGCGCCGGGAATATCCATCTGGACGACGAAAAGATGCTCGCTCGTGTGCGCGAGCGATACTCGATAGCGGATGGTAGCTGTCGCAGGACGCGCTGCAAAGAGAGCGGTGATCGCGATCGATAAAATAAGCGCGCGGCGCGCCAGCGTTACCGCGCGCATCAGCTGAGCGCCCCTGCGAGTGGCTTCCACTTCGCGAGCAGCTTTCCGCATAGGCCGTCAAAGCTGCCGTTGGACATGACGATTACTAGATCACCCGGTTTGGCCTGCGCCGCAAGATAGTCTGCAATGTCCGATGCGGAGCCGAAGGCCTTGGCGGATCGGCCGCTCCTACAGAGCGATTCGGCAATAGCGTCGGGCGAGAGACGCTCTTCCTCGGAGAGCAACTGAGGCCGGTTGACGGGACCGATCACGACCCCATCGGCGGCGGCGAGGGCCTCGGGCAACGCGTCCTGAAACACCTTGCGGCGCATGGTGTTCGAGCGGGGCTCGATGGCAGCCCAAATCTTGCGGCCGGGCCAGCGGGTGCGGGCAGCCTCCAGCGTCAGACGGATTGCCGTGGGATGATGCGCGAAATCTTCGACCACGAGGATGCCGTTCGCCTCTCCCTTCACTTCCATGCGGCGACGAACGCTCTGAAATGTGGCGAAGGCTCGCTCGATCGCTTCGCGTTCAATGCCGCGTCCATAGGCCAGAGCGATCGCCGCAAGCGCATCGAGCACATTATGACGGCCGGCGACCGGCGTGCGCACGCGCGCAATCTCGCTACCACGATGGGATACGCGAAATTCCGTGGCGGAATCGTGCCAGAGGATGTCGCCGGCGTACCAGTCGCAATCCGGCGTGAGCCCGAAAGTCTCCACCGGGCAGAATGCCTTGGCGACGGCTTCTCTCAGCTCAGGGCTTTCGCCCCAGAAAACGATGCGGCCGCGACGCGGAACGAGATTGACTAGGCGCTGGAATTGAAGCGCGATGGAAGCAAGGTCCGGATAGATGTCGGCGTGGTCGTATTCGAGCGACGTGAGGATCAGTTCGTCGGGATGATAGTGCAGAAATTTCGGGCCCTTGTCGAAAAATGCCGAGTCGTATTCGTCGCCTTCGACGATGAACTCTTCACCGCCCTCCAAGCCGTAACTTCGATCGCCAAAATTGGGAGAAACGCCGCCGATGAGAAAGTCCGGGCGGCGCCCCGCGACGTGGAAAATCCAGGCGAGCATCGCCGTGGTGGTGGTCTTGCCGTGAGTGCCGGCAATGACGATGGACGTGTGCCCCGGAATGAAATATTGTTCGAGGAGCTGTGGCATCGAACAATAGGGAATCTTCCGGTCCAGGATGTACTCCACCTCCGGATTGCCGCGCGAATTGGCGTTGCCGATGACCGCGAGATCGGGAGCGGGCTCGAGATTTTCTTCGCGGAATCCCTCGTTCCATGGAATAGCCAGCGAATCGAGGAGCGTGGAAGCAGGGGGATACACGTTCACGTCGGAGCCAGTGACGCGAAAGCCTCTCTCCTTAAGCATGCCGGCAACGGGAGCCATGGCGGACCCGGCGATACCAAGAAGATGGATATGTTCGGCCGTATTAGTGGTGGGCTTTGCGATGTGAAATCTCCTCTGGTTGCGAGCCCATGCACGACATGGCGGCGCTATGCGACACAAGCTGGTTCGAGAATTTCAAGCTGCGTAACGCCATCCACGGGCCCCGAAATGGACAGGCGCGCGCGGACCCCCAGAGGCAGAGTGAGCATGGGGCGCGTAGTGTGGCCGACCGGCGCCCCCCACGCGACTGGAATGCCCAGCGGAGTAAGAATGCGCCGCGCCACATCTTTCACGGACTCGGTTCCGGCCGGCTCATCGCATTCGGGAAAATCGCCGAGGATGATGCCCGCAACGGCGCGGAACTTGCCCGCCTGCTTCAAATGCATCAGGGCACGGTCCACCTGATAGGGCTTCATTCCCCGGTCTTCGAGTATCAGGATGCCCCTGCGGGTTTCCAGCTCCCAAGGCGTGCCGAGTGCGGCTTCCACGAGCGTCAGGCAGCCGCCTAGAAGAACGCCTTCCGCGGACCCCGGAACGATCGATTCCCCGGAAAGATCGATCGGCCAGCCGTGCTTCGTCTCGCCGAGAGCGCGGAGAAGACTTTCGCGGTGATAACCGCAGGGTGCATCCGCTGCGCCAGCGAAGCTGGAGGCGACCATGGGGCCGTAAAAAGTAACCCAATTGAACTTTTGCCAAAGGCATATCTGGAGCGACGTGATGTCGCTATGACCCAGAAGGATTTTGGGCGAAGTGAGGGCGAGGCTCAAGCCGTCGAGCAGATAGCTGGAGCCATAGCCACCTCGCGAGCAGAAAATGGCGCGCGTCGAGCGCTCCGAGAGCGCCTCCTTGAGCGCGCAGAGGCGAGAAGCGGGCGGACCGGCAAAAAAACCGTCGCGAGCGAGGACCCTGGCGCGATTGAATTTCGGCTCGTAGGCGAGACGGGCCAATTCATCGCAACCCCTTTGCAGGGCGGCTTCCTCCACAGGGCTAGCCAGCGACAGGATGCGGACGGCATCGCCCGGACGCAGCGCAGGCGGCTTGAGAGGTTGCGGCATATGGCGCATTCGAGAATAAGGAATTTTCGAAGGGGAGTCCAGACAAGGCAGAAGCCAGAGGATGCAAAGAAGCAAGGATGCCGAGACAGACGGAAACCGGGCCTAGAACGGTGTCGCGGTGAGAAGAACGTCTCCGTGGCCGCTCAAAGGCAAATTGGGGAGCGCCGCTGAAGTGAAAAAGGCAGCGACGCTGCCATCGGAGGACAGCGGCGCGGGAGTGGACGCGTCGGCGGGCAGAAGTACCGCGCCGGAATCCACAGAGGAAGCGGGAATCGCATACGTTTGCGCGGCGCACGCCTCTGTGGCCCCAAAGCAGGTGTCGTAAACGGAGAGAGAGCGACTGCCGGGAACATTTGCCGATGCGCCGGAAGAATCTGCGATGAAGCTGACGTAGCGACCGGAAGAGCTGATGGATGGGGCGGCTGCGTTTGCCGACAAGAGTACGGTAGAGGGCCCGCAACCGGCGCTGGCAGTGGAACCGAGACAAGTGTCGTGCAGGAAGACGCGAGGCGATGCCCCGGCAGTCTGGAGCTCGAAAACGACGAAACGCCCATCGGCGCTCACGGACGGAAAAGAGCTAGTTCCGCCGGCTGCGGAAACGCCCGGCGCCAGCGGAATGGCCACCGTGGAAGGCGAGCAGTCGGACGGCGCGTCCGCACCCTGGCAAGTATCGCGCAGCAATACCTGTGACGCTGCGGATGCATCGCCTGAACCGACCGCCTCGACCGCAAATGCGACGTAACGCCCGTCCGCGGAAATTGCGGGCTCTCCCGAGGACTGCGCCAATGCCCCGCCCTGGCCGTCGACCGAAATAGCCAGAGTTCCAGGCGCGCAGGCGCGCGGCGCGGCGGGGCCGGAGCACGTATCACGGACGTACACCTGGGACTGCCCATTGGCGGCGCTCGAAACAAGGTTCGTGGCCGTGGAAGCGAAAGCGACAAAGCGTCCGTCCGCACTCAGCGAAGGAGATGAACTCGAATCGTTCGCAGGTCCTAAATTCATACCGACGGAAACGAGCTGTGTACGAGGGCTGCAACCCGCCGGAGCATCGCTGCCGAGGCAAAGATCGCGGACATAAACATTCCCTTGCGGCGACGGAGCGGCCGGAGAGTTGGATAGCAGATTTTTAGCGGCCGAGGCAAAGGCCACAAAGCGTCCATCGGCGCTCAGAGCCACATGCGCGTCCGCTAGCCCATTTGGCGCGCTGCCGTCAGGAGCGAGATCGACGGCGAGCGTTTCAGGCATGCAATTAATAGCGCCGAGGCAGGTATCACGGACAAAGATATTGCCGGAAGCGCCTTCGGCCACCAGGTCCGTTGCCGTGGAATAGAAAGCGATGAATCGTCCATCCGCACTGATCGCGGGCGCGGCGCTCTGGCCGTTCGCCGAGCCACCCAGCGAGTTCACAGAAACCACGATGGGAGACTGCGAGGTGCTGCCGCAGCTCGCCTTGAAGCGGACAGCGCTGCCCGTACCCACCTTGAAAGGAACGGAGTTCGAAACTCCGCCACCCGGCGCCGGATTCAATACCGTGACCTCAATGGTCGCGTTTGACGCGACATCCGAATTCGTAACCGATACCGTCAACTGCGTGGAGTTCACGAATGTAGTTGTCCGCGTGATGCCGTTGAACGCCACAGTGGAACTGGCGATGAAATTGGAGCCGCTTACAGTGAGGATTCCACCCGGCGGCAGCGCACCCCTGGAAGACATCGAAGGTGAAAGCGAGGAGATAGCCGGAACGGGATTACTTGGCGGAGTAATCGTGAAGGCCAGAGCGGTTGATGCGCCTCCGCCAGGCGCCGGACTCACGACGGTGACTTGCGCGGTGCCCGCGGTGGCAATGTCCTGGGCGCTGATCGACACGGAAAGCTGGGTGCTGCTCGTATTAAAAGTGGTCGGACGCGGCGAATTGTTCCAATAGGCCACCGAGGTCGCGATGAAACCCGTTCCGGCGATATTCAAGGTGAAGGCCGGCCCGCCCGCGGTGGCGGTGGAAGGAAAAAAACTGATGATAGCAGGCGTGTCGTTGAAGGACTGACCGCCCCCGCATCCCGCGACCAACGGAAGCATGCCGAGAGCCATCGCGAGCGCAAGCCACCACGAACGAATCAATCCATCCTCCCGTGAGCTTCCATGGGGATCCCGAAGCCGTTCAAGGCCAGCGGCCAGAAAAGCGGAATGAGAAAAACCTGGACACGGTCCACAAATCTCCCGAAAAAGCAGACAAGATTGATAGCATCCCGGCGCGCAGCCCGTCAACTCGGATTCCAGAAGAAAACGAATGGTTGGCCTATGAATTGAAGTGCAAAAGTGGCACGGAAGTCACAGGATGGCCACCCGCACAAGGGACGGGCCTCGGAATGCTCGTTCAGAAGGGCCTGACAACTCACGATCCCATTCCGCCAAAGCGTACCGGAAGGAGGATGCCTGCCGGGAGAATTGTCCCACCGCCCCACAGTGCCCGCGGAATGCGATATTGCGATTCCCGAGAGCGATTGAGTATCCCTAACTAAAGCTTAAAGGATGTCAGGTGCGCGAAGCGGCGAGCCCGATGGTCAATCTCGCTGCGCTTGAGCTTGGCGAGGCGCTCGACGCCAAATCTTTCCACCGCGAAGCTGCCGAGCACGGAGCCATACACCATCGCGCGGCGCAGCGTCTGTTCATTCACCCGGCCCACACTGGAAAGATAACCCATGAAGCCGCCGGCAAAGCTATCGCCCGCGCCGGTGGGATCGTGAACTTCTTCGAGAGGAAAGGCCGGTACGGAGAACATGAACTTATCGTGGACCATGAGCGCGCCGTGCTCGCCTCGTTTGATGACGAGCGTGCGGGGACCCATCTTGAAGACGCGTTTCGCCGCGCGCAACAGGTTATGCTCGCCAGTAAGCTGGCGTGTCTCGTCGTCGTTGATCATCAGAATCTTCGTGTGCTTGAGGGTCTTACGAAGTTCCTCGGGCGTCCGTTCAATCCAGTAGTTCATCGTATCAAGGCCGACGACTTGCGGCTCGCGGCGAATCTGCGCCAGGACGGAACGCTGGAGCGACGGATCGATATTGCCCAGAAACACGGACGACGAATCGAGGTACGCATCGGGAAGGGTCGGATGAAAATTAGCAAACACATTGAGCTCGGTTGCAAGTGTGGCGCGTTCGTTCATGTTCTGGCTATAGCGGCCCGCCCAGAAAAACGTCTTCCCCTTCGCGTGCTCCAGGCCGGAAAGATCGATCTTGCGGCCACGAAAGACGGCCGTGTGCTTATCCGTGAAGTCTTCGCCGACGATGGCGACGACGCGCACCGGCGTGAACTGGCTGGCGGCGAGCGCGAAATAACTGGCGGCGCCTCCAAGGGTGCGGTCCACCTTTCCATGGGGCGTTTCGATCCCATCAAAAGCAACGGAACCAACAACGAGAAGTGGCATGCGGTCTTCCTTTCAGGAAATGTATTTGCCAATGATGGGCGCAAGACGTTTTTTTGCGGCCGCTGGAATGGCCTTGCGATCGGTCACGATGGCGTGCGCCAGCGCGGAGCCGCACTTGCAATTGCGTTCGGCGTCTCCCAGATCGCGAACGACCGTGCGAATGGCGCGCTGCACGTTGTCGGTATTCCGCCCGAGGTTCGATAGAATCTCTTCGAGGGTGACGGCGCTGTGCTGGGGATGCCAGCAATCGTAATCGGTGATCATGGCGAACGCGGCGTAGCAAATCTCCGCTTCGCGGGCGAGCTTCGCCTCGGTGAGATTGGTCATGCCGATCACGTCGAAGCGAAGCTGGCGGTAGGTGTGTGATTCGGCAAGGGTCGAAAACTGAGGGCCTTCCATGCAAACGTAGGTTCCGCCGCGATGAGCTTTCACACCGATCTGGTCGCACGCGTCGGCGAGGCGGGTCGACAGTTGCGCGCAGGTCGGCTTGTCGAATCCTACGTGCGCCACGATCCCTCCCCCGAAGAAGGTGGCGAGGCGGCCGCGCGTGCGGTCGAAAAACTGGTCGGGAACCAGAAAATCGAGCGGTGGGAAATCTTCCCGCAGCGATCCGACGGCGCTGACGGAAATAATGTGTTCGACGCCGAGCATTTTCATGGCGCAGACATTGGCGCGGTAATTGATTTCGCTGGGCGAGATGCGGTGCCCGCGGCCATGGCGCGCGAGAAAAGCCACGCGGCGGCCTTCGAGCGTGCCGATGGCAAGCGCATCCGAGGGATCGCCAAAAGGGGTCTTTACGCGGACCTCGCGCACGTCTTCGATGCCTTGCATGTGATAGAGGCCGCTGCCGCCGATGATGCCGATCTTGACGGACTCTCGCTTGTTCTTCGAACTTCCCACCTTCGGGACACTTCCCATCTTCGGTGCGCTTGGGGTCTTCGAGGCCCTTGCGGCTTTCGCCATTTTCAATCCACCTTTACGGGTTCGGTTTCCCATCGGCCATCGCGCTCGCGGAGATAGGCCGCGGGAACCTGGGCATCGTGACTGAAGAGAGCGAGCCATCCCTCGCGGACAACTTCGGGAATCCACTTCCGTTTATTTTCGAGCGTGGTCATGGGATAGAGATCGTAACCCATAATCCACGGAAGCGGGAGATGGGCTGCGGTAGGCACCAGATCGGCGAATAAAAAAGCTGTTTTTTCTCCGCCGGTGAGCTTGACGCACATCATGTTCGCCGTGTGGCCCGGGACCTTTACGACATCCACCCCCGGAGCGATCGTGGCGTCGCCTTCGATCAGCGAAAGCTTTCCGGTCTCGTGGAGCGGGACGTAATTTTCCGAAAAATAGCTGGCTCGATCGCGCTCGGTCGGCTGAAGGGCATGCTCGAACTCGCCCTTCTGGACGAAGTATTCCGCGTTCGGGAAAGTGGCAACCACCTTGTCTTTTTCGACGCGCGTATTGCCGCCGCAATGGTCGAAGTGGAGATGGGTGTCGATGACGATGTCGATGTCGGCGGGCTCCACGCCATATTCCCTCAGGCCATCGGCAATGCGAGGTCCATTGAGGCCGTAAATCTCGCGCAGCTTTGCGTCCATTTTGTTTCCAGCGCCCGTTTCAACCAGAATACGCTTGCCACCCGCGCGGATCAGAAGGCAGTTCATCGAAAGCGTAATGCGGTTGCGGGAATCGGACGGCATCTTCTTCTCCCACAGCGGCTTCGGAATCACGCCGAACATCGCGCCGCCGTCGAGCAGGACACGGCCATCCGACAGAACGTGAAATTCAAGGTCTCCGAGCTTCAAGATTTTCCTCCCAAGCGTCAACAATCTCCCAGGCCCGCGCGTTCGAGAATTTCGCGAACGGCGGCATACGGATCCATGCTGCGCGCGGCCACCTGGGAGGCAAGCTCTTCAAATTGCGATTCGGTGATGTGCCGTCCGACGACTCGCTCTATCAGACGCGCCTCCAGCAGGCGCAGCAGCCAGGCTTTCCAGTAAGCGAGTTCACGAATGCGGCGGTCCGGAACCTGATCGAAGTGACGCCGAAACCGTTCAATCTGACGCGAAAGCTCATCGATGCCTTTGCCCTCCGTCGCGACCGTGCGGACGACGAGTGGCATCCAGCCGTCTCGCTCGGGTGCGAGCTGAAGCATCGCAATCAACTGCTGTTCGAAACGCTGCGCGCCTTCGCGGTCGGATTTATTGAGCACAAAAATGTCGCCGATTTCCATCAGGCCCGCCTTCAGGCTCTGGACATCGTCGCCCATGCCCGGCATGAGCACCACGAGAGTGCAATCGGCGGAGCGAACGATCTCGATTTCACCCTGGCCCACGCCCACCGTCTCAATGAGGATGATCTCCTTACCCGCCGCGTCCAGCAGCAAAGCCGTATCGCCGGTCGTCTGGGCAAGTCCCCCCAAATAGCCGCGCGTCGCCATGGAGCGGATAAAGATGCCCGAATCGGTGGCGTGCGCCTGCATGCGGATGCGGTCGCCGAGAATCGCTCCGCCGGTAAACGGGCTGGAAGGGTCCACGGCGATGATGCCGACCGTCTTCTTTTCGCTGCGATAATGGGCGGCGAGGCGGTCCACCAGCGTGCTTTTGCCGGTACCGGGAGCGCCGGTGACGCCTATGCGATACGCATGGCCGGTATAGGGAAATAACCGGCGAAGAATCTCTTCCGCGCCGGGCGCGCGGTTTTCAATGGCGGAAACAGCGCGGGAAATCGTGCGGACGTCTCCGGCGCGAATCCGTTCGGCGCAATTTTCGAGGGAGGCTCGCACCTATGGCTTCCCAAGGAGCTGGCGGGCGATCACAAGCCGCTGCATTTCGCTGGTGCCTTCGCCAATGGTGCAAAGCTTGACGTCGCGATAATATTTTTCGGCGGGGTAATCCTTGATGAAGCCGTAACCGCCATGAATCTGCACGGCTTCGTTTGCCACGCGCACAGCCACTTCACCGGCGTAAAGCTTGGCCATACTGGACTCGCGAGTATAGCGCGCTTCGTGATTCCCCGAGGCGATCGCCCGGTCGGCAAGCCATGCGGCCCGATAGGTGAGCAACCGCGCGGCATCGATCTCGGTGGCCATGTCCGCCAGCTTGAACTGGATCGCCTGGAATTCGGCGATGGGTTTGCCAAATTGCTTGCGCTGCTTGGCATATCGCAGCGAGCATTCATAGGCGCCCTGCGCCATGCCGAGGCCGAGAGCGGCGATGGAAATCCGCCCGCCATCCAGGATCTGGAGACTGTTAATGAAGCCCTCGCCCTCCTTGCCCAGAAGGTTTTCGTCAGGCAAGCGGCAATCGGTGAACACCACTTCGCTCGTGTCGCTCGCGCGCAAGCCGAGTTTGTTCTCTTTCTTCCCGGGACGAAAGCCGGGAGTTCCCTTCTCCACGATGAAAGCCGAAATGCCGTGATGTCTCTTGGCCGGATCGGTGGCGGCCATGGCCACGCAGACATCCGCATAATGTCCGTTCGTGGTGAAAGTCTTGGCGCCGTTCAGCACCCAGGCGCCCTCCTTTTTCGCGGCGAGGGTGCGCGTTCCGCCAGCGTCGGAGCCGGCCTCCGGCTCGGTAAGGGACCAGCATCCGAGCTTCTGGCCATGCGCGAGAGGGACGACGTACTTCTTTTTCTGTTCTTCGGTACCGAATTTGAAGATGTGATTCGTGCACAGGGAATTGTGCGCGGCGACGATGATGCCGGCCGAGCCATCCACGCGGGAGAGTTCTTCAATAATAATGACGTATTCGAGATAGCCCATTCCCGCACCGCCGTACCGTTCGGGGAAAATGACGCCCAGAAATCCCATTTGCGCCAGCTTGGGAATCAGGTCGGAAGGAAAGCGCGAGGCTTCGTCCCACTCCATCACATGGGGAGCTATTTCGCCTTCGGCAAATTCGCGGACAGTATTGCGAAGTTGCTGCTGTTCATCGGTCAGGGAGAATTCCACGACACCTCACAGAGAAAAAGCGCTTCGGGGCAGCCTCTCATTTATACCATAGCGATTGAGGCCGCCGGGGCGAGGCACAGCAGCGGATTGGCGAGAGCAGCACTCCAGTTTCGCTCGTGCTGCAGCGGGGCAAAGCTAGGAGAGGACGGAGGCGACGCCGGCGCGCATGCCCACGGAGCGCAGAACCAGGTCGGCCAGCGCGCGGATGAGCAGCGGCGAATCGTTGAGAGCGGGCATCATATGGAAGTCGGTGATGCCGAAAGACTCCGCATGTTCGCGCGCTTCGATATTGATCTCGTGGAGCGTTTCGATGTGCTCGGTGAGGAAGGAAATGGGGATCACGAGCATGCGCTTGATGCCTTCGCGCGCCATCTTCTCAAGCGTCCCGGTCAGAGAAGGCTCGAGCCACTTCTGCGGGCCCACTCTGCTTTGGAAGCACAGGACGTGGGGATTCTCCCACGCGCCCAGCTCGCGGACGAGCCGGACGGTCGCCTCGATCTGCTGCGGGTAGGGATCGCCTTTCTCCACCAGCGCCATCGGCAAACCGTGCGCGCTGAAAACCAGCTGAACCTCCTCGGAATTGGGGAGCTGGTTCAGCACGCCGTTGATGCGCTCCACAATTCCCGCAATGTAGTCGGGGTGATCGAAGAAGTGGTCGATGACGTGAACCGGAACCTTGGTGCTATAACAGCGGTTCCACTCTTTCAGGCTGCTGCCCGTGGTGGCGAAGGAATAGTGCGGATAGAGAGGGAGCAGAACGAGTTCGTCGAACGGCATGCTTTCGAGGGAGGCAATCGCCTCTTCGGTGTCGGGGTGCCAGTAGCGCATGGCCACCACGGCGCGCGCGGAAATATGCACACGAAGCGCCGCATCGAGGGCTCTTGCCTGCCGCTCGGTCAGGCGGCGTATCGGCGAGCCGCCCCCGATTTCCGCGTAATGCTGGCGCACCACTTTGGAGCGCGTGGTGGAAATTAATTTCGCGAGCGGCTTGCGCGCGAGAAAGGAACCGGGAAAATTGATGATGTCCGGATCGCAAAACAAGTTATAGAGAAAAGGCTCCACGGCCGCTTGGGTGTCAGGACCGCCGAGTTGGAACAGAACCACCGCAAATTTTTTCGGTGCAGGCATGATGTCCCTACCTACCAGAAAGAATCTCGCGTCCCGCGAGCGATGTAAAGACTAAACAATGTCGCCCGCCGAGCCCGAAATCGGGCCGGCTTTCTTTGTTTTGAAAGCGGCCGGGCGCGCGCCATCAGCCATTTGCATGAGCAGCACCGGCTCTTGCGGCCCCTGCTGCAAAAGCCCGCCCAGAGCGAGCGCTCGCGGCTCAGAAGCGGTTGAATCCATGCCCGCGCAAAGGGCTAACCCTCGCGGAGCTGCTGCTTCAGGCGCTCGACATCCTCACGCAACTGGGACATACGGCGGGCGACGGACACCTCATACACAAAAAAAACAGCCCAAACCGCCATCCACGCCGCAAACAGAAACTCGAAATTCTTCATACACGGCCCTTCGTGGGAGTCAAATGCGAATCCACACTGCGATTTTCGACTTCCAGGCGCAATTCGTCAAATTCATGCCGCAAAAGCTCGAGGCGATACCGGTCCACCAGCACCGGAATCATGACGGCAAACATCGAAATGACGCAGAGAAGCAAGACTTTAGCCATGGTGGGGTCAAGTCCCGAACCGCTGCCGCCTAGAATGACCGGCTGGGGATGCTGTGTCCGCCAGAGGCGATTCGACATGTAGACCAGCGGAACATCGAGAAAGGCAAAAATGCCAAAGATGGCGGAGAGAGAGGCGCGGCGCTGCGGATCTTCAAGCAAACCGCGTAGAAGAAGATAGGAAATATAGAGCAGCCAAAGGAGAAAGGTGGTGGTCAGCCGCGCGTCCCAGGTCCACCAGATGCCCCAGACCGGACGAGCCCAGAGCGGCCCGGTAATGAGCCCGATCGAACAACACGCGATTCCCACTTCCGCCGCGGCGACGCTCAGGCAATCCCATTTGAGCCGGCGCGTGGAGAGGTAGGCGATATTCGAGACGAAGCCCACGGCAAAAGCCGTGAAGGAGGTCATCCAGGCGGAAAGGTGGAAATAGAAGATGCGCTGGACGGCGTGCATGGTGACTTCATCCGGCGCGATAAACAGGGCGGCATAGCCCGCGAAAAATACAAGGGCAGCCAAGAGAACTGCCAAGCCGATCCGGCCCTTCATGTCCGCCCTCCTTTCATTCCTCTAGCAGAAAATCGCACAGAAGCCAAGTAGCGCACAAAAATACCACGTCAAACCCGGCCAGAAAGGCGAGCCAGGTGCGGTCGAGCTCCGGCGGATCGGTGAGCAGCGAAGCGGTGGCTTCGACCGCCGCGATCAGGAGCGGAGCGAGAATCGGAAGAAGCAACAGCGGTAAGAGCAGCTCGCGCATGCGGGCGTGCGCCGAAATGGCAGAAAATACCGTGCCGGTGGTAACCAGGCCGAGCGTGCCGAGGCCCAGGACGAGGATCAGCCGGCCCACGATGCCCGCAAGCGAAACATTGTAAAGAACCGCGAAGACCGGGACCAGGACCACTTCCGCTAGCGACAGAAAGATGAAATTCGCCAACAGCTTGCCGAGCAGGATCGCGAAGGGAGAAACGGGCGCCATGCGGAGGGCATCGAGCGTGTCGTTCGATTGCTCGCGCGCGAAGGAGGGGTGCAGCATCAGCGAGCCGGAAAAAAGGAATGCGATCCACAGCAGGCCGGGGCCGAAGCGGCGGGAATCGGCCGCGGTTGGATCAAAGGCAAAGCTGAAGAGCACGACAACAACCAGCGCGAAGACGATCGTGGCGGTCAGGATTTCGCGTGTGCGGAATTCGAGGCGAAGTTCCTTGGCAAGCAGAATGGCCGCGGCGCGGGGAGTGCTCATTCAAGCCTCCGCTCGCAGGGCGGCCAGAAGCGGGCCGGGATCGCCGCCTGAACCGCTGTCGTGCTCAATGCGCCCGCCGCGGAGCGAAACAGCGCGGGTGGCCAGATCGAGCGATTCGTTGCGCGCATGGGTGCTCATCAGTACGGTGCAGGCATCGTCCCGAAGGCGAGCCAGCGTTGCGCCGAACCATTCCAATCCCTGCCGGTCAAGGCCGGCTGCGGGCTCATCGAGAAGCAGCAGGCGAGGTCCGTGGAGCAGGGCGCGGGCAATCGCGCATCGCTGGCGCATGCCGCGGGAGAAGGTCCGGACCATGCTTCCAGCCCGCGAGGATAGGCCGCAGGCTTCCAGGGCGCTTGCCACGCGCGATGGAATCTCGCCAAGGCCATAGAGCTGGGCGAAAAGAGTGAGATTTTCAGCTGCGGTAAGCTCGTCGTAGAGAAGCGTGCTGTGGCCGACCATACCTATCAGGCGCTTGGTAGCGTTATCGCTTGCTCCATCGCGTGGCGCGGCAGGCGCGGGCGATGGGCGAGTGCCCGTGAAATATATTTTTCCGCTCGTGGGATTCATCAGGGAAGCGGCGATCCGAAGGAGCGTGGTCTTCCCCGCCCCGTTGGGACCAAGAAGAGCCACGAATTCGCCGGGATGGATTTCGAGTGAGATTCCCCGCAAGGCCACCAACGACCCAAATCTCTTTTCGACGCGATCGAAACGCACGCCGCAAAGCCGGATGCCGGACGAAAGAGACGTGCCGGTAGCTGACAAGGCGAGCCGCTCAACCTTTTACCAAATCGTGCAAGAGTTTCTGAATGCGGGCTTGCTCGCGGACGTATTCTTCTTCGGCAATCGTTCCGGCCTGCCGGCGCAGCTCAAGCCGGAAGAGAGTCTCTTTCATTTCTTCAACGCTGCCTTGGACTTCGCGATTGACGTGCGCCGCTGCGGATATCGGAGAGGCGCTATTCACCAGAGGCGCGGCGACAGCAACCGCTCCCGAGGCAGAATCAATTCCCCCAGCCATAGCCGCTTCCGGACGGCGCCACAAGAAAACCAGGCCGAGGGCAAATAGGGCGGCAAATCCAGCGACCAAAATCCATTTCAGGCTATCGAGACGCGCGGGAAGTGTAGTGGCCGTCACCGTGGGCGCGGCAGCCGGGGAATCGGCGCGCGAGTTGACCGACGGATCTTGGGAATCGTCGCCTCCGCTTGGGCCTCCGGCAGAACCGGCGCCAGAAGCCTGTCCTTCCTGAGGAGGCGGAGGCGCAGTGCCGGAAACGGAAATGCTGAAGGGAGTATTTGCAGCCACCGTCTGGTGCATGAATACGTTGAATCCCTGTTCCTGGCCGGCAGGAGACAATCCGTCGCCTGTCACTTGAACACCCGGCGGCACGAAGATTCCCAAACGTTCGGCCACATAGTGCGAAACAAAGCTGAGCTTCGTTTGATTGCCGGGGTAAGGAATTTTGTAGGACATGCGCACGCCGCTGTCTCCCGGCCGGAATGGGTAGGTAATGGCTTGCTCGCCATTGCCCTTGTCGATGGTGGATTGGATCACCGGCATGCCGGCCGCGCTGACGGCGGACACCTGGTTCATCTGGGCGCCGGCGGGAAGCGAGAACAAGAAATCGCCGTCGGAGCGGTAATAAGCGAGCGGCGGCTGGGTCTTATTCTGGATGTTGTACTCTTCGCCCACGTCAAGGTCGACTCCATCGGGCTGCAAAATAATGGCATGGACGGTGACGGCGACCGCGTTCTGCTTGTCCGTAGGCTCGAACACCTGCACATCGACGCTGGTCTTTCCGGGCGTTACGGGCTCGTGATAGTTCACGCCCTTATATACGGCTCGAAGAAGCATCGGCGCGGTGCCCAGAACCGGGTTATTGAACTCGTAATGGCCCTCGGCGTCCGTACGCGTGTTGGCGACCGGCTGCATTCCTCCCTGAAGCTGAATAAGAATCATTTCGACGTTGGCGGCCGGCGTGTTCGTAGTGCCGTTGCGGACCGTGCCGGTCACCGTACCGGCCGTGGCCGCCATGGCCGCCAGGAGGAAGCCGAAGGAGATAGCTGCGAACCGGCGACAGAAGCTAAGTTTGCAAAGACGCAATTTCATGAATTTCGCACCCGTTCCGTGGCTGCCTGTCGAGTGGCCGGAGTGGGAGTGCCTCCTGTGAGCAGGTCCATCTCGGCAAGCACGCGAGCCGCTTCGATCTCAAGAGTCTGCTTAATTTCTTCATAATCCTTTTCGGAGTATTTGCCCGCGCGATATTCGAACCGAAGATCCCGGAGATTGTCGTAAATCGCGTCGCGGCGCTCCAGAAGCTGATCGAGCTTTGTGCGATGTGGAGCGTAATCCGAGGAATCCAGGCGGATATTAAAGACAAACATGATCGTTGCCGCGGCAAGCAGGATGCAGGCGACGGCAATGTCCAGATCACTCATCGGATTCCTTATTCGCTTCGCGCTGGGCGCGCGCCAGCAACTCGGGCGAAACGCCCGGGCCGGAGACCGGCGCTAGGGCCGCGCGCTGGCGCCATCGGCGCACCACTTCCCATACAAGAAAAAGGGCCGCAATGGGCAATACAATTGGAACGACCCACGCCGCCAGGTCAAAGCCCTTGGTTGGCGGCTCGGAAAGCACCGTGGGGCCATATTCTTGCACAAAGGCTTGCAACGTGAGATCGTCCGATTCATTACGGGCAACGGCCTGGTCGAGCTCCTTTAATTGGGTGTGCGAATAGGTGCAGCCGACGTGGTTGCAGGCGGTGAGTATCTGATTGCAGCCGCAAACACACATCAGCTTTTGTCCGAGCGCCTTTGCGCGCGCGGTTTCCTGAGCGTTGGCTGCGGAAACGAACAACGCAGCCGCTGCAGCCAATAGGAGCGCCGTCCGCAGAAACCGTTTGCGGCCTGCTGCCCTGCCGGTCCACATGGAAAGGCCGTCAATCATGGGAATCCATCCTAGGAATGGCGGCGCGAGCCACTTCCGCAACCGTGTCGCCCCAGGATTTTTCCTGGGCCGCGCGAAGCACGAGTGCGGGGCGCCGATTCGGCATCATCGCAAGCCCCGTGCCAAGAACGACCACGATGCCGCCAAACCAAATCCATTTCACGAGCGGATTGAGATAAGCGTGAATCACGGGCCTGCCGGTTTCGGGGCTGCGCCCCGCATAGACCACGTAGAGATCGCGAAGCGGAGAGCTCTGGACCGCGACCATCGTCTCGGTCACTTGACTGGCCAGATAAAAGCGCCGCTGCGGATACAGCATCATGTCGGAATGGCCGTCGCGGAACACTTCCAGGGTAGCCCGTTCGGATTGGTAGTTGTTGTTGGCGATCTGGTCAAAATTCTGGCAAAGGATGGTGTAGGGGCCGATCGTGAAGCTTTGCCCCGGCGCCATCTCCATCTGAATATCTTTGTTGAAAGCCTGGCCGGAAATACCGATGAAAATGAGTACCATGCCGAAGTGTACGACGTAGCCGCCGTAACGGCGCGTGTTCCGCATGGTGAGATCGCCGACGGCCGTCAGAATATTCGTGCCGTCTCGCGCGGAGATTACACGCGCGCCCCGATAGAACTCGGCAAAAATGCTGAGCGTGACAAAGACCGAAAGGATGAGGCAAATGAGCGCATAGATATTCCGGAAGCCGAAAACGAACGCAACGATCCCTGCAACCACACCGGCGGCGAGAGGCCACGCGAAGTTGCGGCGCAGGGCGTCAAAAGAAGTCTTGCGCCAAGCCAACAACGGTCCCACGCCTGTGAGTAGCAGCAAAAACAGCGCGATCGGCACATTGACCTTGTTAAAAAAAGGCGGACCGACGCTGATCTTGCTGCTCGTGACCCATTCGGAAATCACCGGGAAGAGCGTTCCCCACAGAACCGCAAAGCAGGCCGCGAGCAGGATGAGGTTGTTGAAGAGGAAGCTGGACTCGCGTGAGATAAGCGAATCGAGCTGATTGTCGCTGCGTAGATAGTCGCGGTTCATCCACCAGGCCCAGAAGCAAACGGCAAAAATGACGCCCAGGAACCCCACAAACCAGCCGCCGATGCCCGACTGCGCGAAGGCGTGAACGGAGCTGATCACGCCCGAGCGCGTGAGCAGCGTCCCTAAAATAGAGAGCATGAAGGTGATAAAAACCAGCCAGACGTTCCACACCTTCATCATGCCGCGCTTTTCCTGCATCATCACGGAGTGCAGGAAGGCGGTGCCAGTGATCCAGGGAAGCAGTGAGGCATTCTCAACCGGATCCCAGGACCAATAGCCGCCCCAGCCGAGAACCGCGTAAGCCCAATGCGCTCCGAGGAGAATGCCTACGCTCTGGAAACACCATGCCACCATGGTCCACCGGCGGGTGATGTGAATCCACTTCTCGCCGGGATAGCGGCCAAGGAGCGCGGCCAGGGCAAAGGCGAACGGCACGGTGAAGCCGGTGTAACCAAGATAGAGCATCGGCGGATGAATCACCATCTCGGGATACTGAAGAAGAGGATTCAGCCCGCTGCCTTCCGACAGCCTCGCCAGGTGCATCACGCCAGCCGAATTAGCGCTTCCCCAGACGGCAAACGGGGTGGCGACGAAATTATTCAGCGTCAGAAAAAAAGTCTGCACGCCCGCAAGGGTGACTCCGACATAGGGCATGAGTTCCGGATGCTTTTTGCGGTTCAGATACAATGCCGAAAAGGCGTAAATCGAGAGCAGCCAGCTCCAGAAAAGCAGCGAACCTTCCTGGCCGGACCATAGCGCCGCGAATTTATAAAATGCCGGCAGAGCCCGGTTGCTGTGCTCCGCAACATAGGCCATCGAGAAATTGTCGGTGAAGAAGAAATACTCGAGACTTGCGACGGAGAGCGTGACCAGGCCAAAGACGGCCATGCCGGCGTTGCGAGCGCTCTTGGTGAGGGCCGCGCGGCGCGTGACGATTCCGATGATTCCGGCGACGAAGGCGTAGACCGCCGCCAGTAGTGCGAGCAGAAGCGCAAATGAACCGAAAATATCCACGATCCGTGGCCGTCCTTCTCAGCTCTTATTCGAGGATGCTACAGTCCCGCGCCGTTCATGCTCTGCCGTGGCTGGCTCGCGGCAGGCGAAGCGCCTGGGCTGGCTTGGTATTTCGATGCGCACTTTGCCTGGACCTCATCGGCACGGAAGCTCCCGTCGGGTGTGATATGGCCTTCGACCAGCGCCTGAGCGCCGTCTTTGAATGTGTCTGGGAGAGGATCGCGTCCAACATAGGTGACTGGCAAAGTCCTGTTCTGCTCTTCCAGGACGAAATCGATACGGTCGCCCCGATGCGCAATCGATCCGGCGCGGACGTTGCCCGAAACACGCATGCGCTGATGAAGCGCGGTGGCGTGAAGAGTCGGGAGCTCCGAAATCGTGTGATAGTACGTCTTGCTTTGCGTGAATCCCACGTAGGCCAGCAACGCCAGCGTTACTACAATGATGCCAGAACCGATTAAAAACTTAGTCTGCGCCTTCATGCAAGGCACTCCTGTACGGATGAGTTCCAAAACAACCCGCGATTTTATCACAACCGCAGTGCGGGCGCTTGCAGCTATTCCGCTCATGGAAGCTTTCGGACTTCCGCGTAAAAACCCTTTCGCGTCTTTACGTGAGAGCCACGAGGGCTTTGGCCAGGCGATCGCCGATTTTCGTCTCGGGTTCCCCTTGGCCAGGCGGGTCGTGGAAAAAGGGTTCGACGAACGGCACGCCACCGTCGAGCACCAGGCGATCGCCCCAACCGGCGGCTTGAAAGGCGGAGAGCAATCCGCGGGAAGGCAGCGACAGAAGAGCGACATACTTGGGCCGGTAGGACGTTTGAACGCGCCGGAGCACCGTCGGTGCAAGATGCTGAATCGCATCCCGCAAATGCGCGTAATCATCCATGGGGCATTCAGCCGCGTAGGTGAGAAATAGCCCGCGGCGCTGAAAATCGCCGAGAGCGGCCTCCTCGTCGATTTCGCGGCCTGGTTCCTCGCCAATGCATTTGACGAGTTCGTCAAAATACATGCGGGAGGCTGGGGAGCGGAGCGAACGATCCTTCGCGGGATTATAAAAATAGTCCGCGAGCCGCTGGGGCGGCGCGGAATCGATCAAAAGCGCTGAAATGTGAACGGGACGAAAGCGCGTGGCAAGCTCAAGCCGTTCGATCCGCTCGCGAATGTGCTGATCGCTTACCTCAACGCTACAACCGTCGCAAATCGGCACGACCGCCTCGTAGGCTGCAAGAATCCGTGATTCCCAGAGCGTAACACTACCCCATGCGAGCGACAACGATCGTCATGTCGTCCGCCTGTTCGGCGGTGCCGGCCCACTGTTGGGCGGTGGCGATGATGCGTTCCGCCAGGCACTGTGCGGACATGTTCCGGTTGCGCAAGACTTCGTCCTTCAGCCGCTGGACGCCGAATTCTTCGCCGAAGACGTTCTCGGGCTCCGTCACGCCATCGCTGAAGGCCACGAGAATAGTGCCGGGAGCAACCTGGAGCTTGACCTGCTCGTATGTGGGATTCTCAAAGAGACCGACAACCGTTCCGCCATGGTCAAGTTGCTGCAGGCAGCCGTCGGTAACGAAGAAGGGCGGCAAGTGGCCCGCGTTCGTATAGGTCAAGGTCCGCGTTTCGGAATCATACGTGGCGTAAAAAAGTGTGGCGTAGCGGTCGTCCGAGGTGTTTTTGAATAAATGCGTGTTCAGACGCGACACAAGGCGCGCCGTGTCGCCCGCCCCATCGAGCGTGGCCGTGCTGCGCAGAGCCGCCTGAAGGCTGGCCATGAGGAGCGCTGCGAAAATTCCCTTCCCGCTGATGTCCGCCAAGGCAATCGCGATGCTCGATGGATTCAGACGAATGAAATCGTAATAGTCGCCACTGACAACGCGCGCGGGCCGGCAGATGGCCGCAAGTTCCAATCCAGGAAGGCTGGGCAGCGATTTCGGGAAAAGCAGTTGCTGCACCTCGCTCGCGATGGCGACTTCGTGTTCCAGCCGCTGGCGCTGCCGCTGCTCTTCGATCAGGTTCGTAATCGAGCTGGTCATCTCGTTGAACGATTCGCCGAGGGCGCCGAGCTGATCGCTCTGGGTCACCCGCACGCGATGAGCAAAATCGCCGCGAGCCACGTGGAGCGTGGCGTCATAGAGATCGCCCACGGACCGGGTAATCGTCCGCGTGAGCACGATTCCCGTTCCGAGCGCCCCGATTTCGAGAAGAAGGAAAATGACCGCCACGACGATCACAATATCGACCAGGATCGGTCCCACAGCACCCACGGAGGAAAAAAGGCTCCGGCTCAGTGTGGAAGGGCGCAGCGAGAACGTGGCCAGGACCGGCATCATCGAGGGCGCGGATGAGGCGGCCTTGTTCGGATCGGTCTCCGAATGATACGCCTCGAAGGTGGCGGCGCCGCCGATGGGGATATCCAGCCAACTGGCGGCACGCGGCAACACGCGGCCGTTGCTGACAATCTGTTCGCCCGGAACGTAGGAGTGGCCGCCGATGGTCAGCGGTATGCCTTTGGAACCCTGATCCGCGGGCTTGAGGAGTGTGAACCGGATAGGCCCCAGTTCCGTGGTCAGCCCGTCCAGGATGGCGGGAGTAATAGGAGCGCCGACGAGCACCACCACGGGGCCGCTCGCGCTTTCGCGCTCCTGCTCCGAAGCGAACAGGAGCTGCCCGCGATATTCCACCAGCCCGGCAAACTGTCCATGCGTTGCCGTATTTACCAGGCGCGCTCGATGAAGGAATACGCGCAGGCCGGGCCATTCTGTTTTGGCGGCATTGATCAGGCTTACGACGGCGGGAGCGGATAGAAGAGATTGATCGATGGATGACTGGCCTGGACGAACCTCCTGAGCCACGGCGCTGGCGATGCTTTCCGCATCGCCGGTAATGATGTTCACGCGATCCTGAAGGCCGTCGCGCAATAGATGCGCGCCGATCTGAGGGTAGAGCAAATAGAGCCCGATGCCCATCATCGTCAGCATCAGGATCATAGGCACCACGGCGATGAAGATGTACGCGACGATCAAGCGGTTCCGCAAGCTCCAAAGGAGCCTGGCACGCAGCCAAAGCGACAAGCGGACGCACAGATAGACAAAAGCCCCGAGGCCAAGCAGTCCGAAGAAAAACGACAGAGAAAGTGAACGCTCGAAAACGTCGGTGAGGCGAAGCAGGGCAAAGAGCACCAGGCCGGCTATCACGACGCGATCGAGCGTCGATGTCCGCCGCAGGAAAAAGACGAAGTCTTTTGGAGAGAGGAATTTCATAGAGCACGGGCTCGCAAAGGTTCCCGAATCGAATGCCTTCCGCCGCCCCTCCGGCGGGACGTCTCGATTATTTCACGGATTCTGCCGAATGGGTGCGTTCCTCACCTTGCTGTGCTTCCGGCCATAAAAAGCGTAGATGAAAAGGCCCACGATGAGCCAGATGAGCAGTCTCCACCAGGTCTTGGCGGGCAAGCTCAGCATCGCCGCCAGTGAGGTAAGAATCCCAAGAATCGGAACCAGCGGCACGAAAGGCGTCTTGAACGGTCTCGGGAGGTCCGGGCGCTTGCGGCGAAGCACCCAAACTCCGGCACACACGATAACGAATGCGAGCAGCGTGCCGATATTCACCAGAACCGCAAGGTCGCCAATGGGAATCAGCGATGCGAAGCCGGCGACGCAGACTCCAACTACAAGGGAGGAAATCCAGGGAGTACGAAACCTCGAGTGAATCGCCCCCGCCCATTTCGGCAAAAGACCGTCGCGAGACATGGAATAAAAGATGCGAGACTGTCCCAGCAGCATGACGAGCATGACGCTTCCAAGCCCTGCCACGGCCCCCGCCTTGACAAGAAGGCTTCCCCATCGGACTCCCGTGGCGTCAATTCCCACCGCCACGGGGTCGGCGACATTCAAGGATTTGTAAGAAACCACGGCTGTCAGCAAGCCGGAAACGAGGATGTAGAGGATCGTGCAGATCACGAGCGAACCGATGATCCCGATGGGCATGTCCCTTTGAGGGTTCTTGGCTTCCTGGGCGGCGGTCGAGACGGCGTCGAAGCCGATGTAGGCGAAGAAAATCACGGCGGCTCCCCGAGCCACGCCGGACCACCCGAACTCCCCAAATTGTCCCGTGTTGGGCGGGATGAACGGATGCCAGTTCGAAGCTGCGAGCGAAGGATGCCGCAGGACAAAGGCCCCGGCAATGGCGATGAAGACCAGCACGATTGCTACCTTGATAATCACAACCGCCGAATTGAAGTCCGCCGATTCCTTGATCCCCACGATGAGCACCGCCGTGGTTAAAACGATGGCAACCAACGCGACCAGATTGAATACCGCGGCTGCGTGCGGCAGCGTTCCGGCATCCACACCGGCGGCAGTCAGCGTCTGCCGCAAACTCTCGAGCGCGGCCCAGTGGCCCTGGTAGAACACCATTTCCGTCCCCGGAGTTGCGATCCATCGCGGACCGATATGAATCCCCAGGTCGTCCAGAAGGCTGACAAAATATCCGCTCCACCCGGAAGCCACGGTCGCGGCGCCAAACGCATATTCGAGGATCAAATCCCAGCCGATAATCCAGGCGAAGATCTCACCGAGCGTCGCGTAGCCGTAGGTATAGGCCGACCCCGCGATGGGAATGAGGGACGCAAACTCCGCATAGCAAAGCCCGGCGAAGGCGCAGATGATGCTCGATAAAATGAACGAGACTACAATCGCGGGCCCTGCGCTGACCGCGGCTGCCTGGCCGGTGAGCACGAAGATGCCGGCCCCGATAATGGCTCCGACACCCAGAGTGATCAGGTTTACGGGTCCCAGGGCGCGGCGCAGGGATCCCTCGCCCGTTTCCCGGGATTCCTCCATGATTACGTGCAATGGCTTCGTGGCAAACAACGGGCTTGCCATTCATCGCCTCCCGGTTACCGGACAGCAGGTGCCTTCGACTGGAGCCGCCAGATCGCATACACAGGAATGCCCAACAAAACGATAATGAGCCCCGGCCAAGTGTACTGTGGCTTATAGCGCAAAAGCTGCACTTCGATAAAGACCGCCATGATGAGATACAAAGCGGGCAGAACGGGATATCCGAAGGCACGATACGGCCGATTCATGTCCGGACGCTTCCAGCGCAACAGGAAAAGGCCCGAGAGCGTCAGAATATAGAAGATCAGGACCGCGAAGATCAGAAAGTCGAGCAACTGGCTGTAGGTGCCGGAAAGGCAAAGGACGGAAGCCCAAACACCCTGCACGATCAGCGCTGTGCTGGGCACACTGTG
>Ga0307373_10000621_pt1 | contig 68331 bp, 59 predicted proteins | sample OX2MG_FD_202534 | JGI IMG/M metagenome (GOLD analysis project Ga0307373, IMG submission 202534) | Soil microbial communities from Risofladan, Vaasa, Finland - OX-2 | ecosystem: Environmental > Terrestrial > Soil > Coastal area > Acid sulfate soil | place: Finland: Risofladan, Vaasa | collected... | reverse complement strand
AGTTTTGTGTTAAGTTGCTAATACAATGAATACGGGAATCTTTACGGAGCAGTCGTTGGTCGTGTCTGCGATGGCGGCGATCGCCGGCGTGGTGTACGTCGGTCACGCGGTGCGCGCGTGGCGCTACGAAACGCAGCCGGCAACTTCGTGCGACGAGAGGCCCTCTTCTTCGTGTTCGTGCGACGAGGGTCCGTCATGGCCGCGTTACGGCGTCGCCGTCATCGCCTTCGCGCTGGCCGCGCTCGTCTTGCTCGGCATCGTGCAGCCGGTGATCGGATACGCCGTGCTCTGTCTGGCCATGGTAAGCGTCTTCGTCGCAGATCTCGCCTACGAGGAGCGCGCGCGACGGCGGCGCATCGCGTCGCTCTCTCCACGCCCGCGCGCCGATCTCGTGCCGGCATCGTGGGCGATCCTTGCCGCGCTGTCTGCGTTCATGGTCGCTCCGTATGCGGTCGAGAGCTCCGCTCGTGCCGCAGCGATCATCATCGGCGTCTGCACGCTGGTCATGGCGGCTATGGCCTGGCGCATTGCGGCCGCTCCCGAACAGCTTGCCGGCCGCGATCCACGCGCCGAGCGGATCCTCGACCGGGCTTCGCGGGCCAGGCGCTCCGGCCTTACCTCCGTTCTCGCCGTCGGCATCGTCTTCGTGCTCGCGTCCTTCTTCAACGAGAACGAGAGCCGGGCGCTCGTGACCCCGCTCGAGTTCGCGATCAACTTCACGTCGCTCGGCGTCTGGGCCGGCATTTGGGCGTGGCAGGCGCTCTACGTTCGCCGGCTCACGCGAGCGGCTATGACGATTGCTTCGTGAGCGATATATTCCTCGCGGTCGATCCCGACCTCGACGCGGCACCGTTCCAGCAAATCGTCGGCCAACTGCGCGCTTTCATCGAACGCGGCGAGCTGCGTCCCGGCGACGCGTTGCCGACGGTTCGTCAGCTTGCCGGGGATCTAGGCGTGGCGCCCAACACGGTCGCACGTGCGTACGCAGAGCTGCAGGACGAAGGTTGGCTCTCGAGCGACGGCCGGCGAGGCACGAGCGTCGCCGCGCGGACGCCGGCGGGAGACCCGCGTGCACGCGTCAGAGCGCTGCGCGACGACGTGGCGCGATTCGTCAAAGGGCTCGCGCACCGCGGCTACTCTCGCGAAGAGGTCGCCGACGCTTTGCGGTCGTTCGTTCGCTAGCGAAGGCTCAAGTCGCGGCGCTCGGGAGCGACGAGAAAGCCGATTGCCGTGAAGACGAGCACGGCGAGAAGGACGGCGAAGGCGATCGCCGAGAGCGCAGCGGCGTAGTTGGGCGCGCCGCCGGGCGAGGCGAAATGCGTCTTGGCGATCGTCGCCTCGATCTGTGCGGCCGGTGCGGAGATCAAGTTGCCGAGTTGGTACGTGAAACCGGGGAACGTGCCGCGGGCGTTGCTCGGAGAGATCTCGTTGAGATGCGCCGGGATGATTCCCCAAGCGCCCTGCACCATGAACTGCAGAAGGAACCCACCCAGTCCAAGGAGAGCCACGGTCGGCGCGTGCACCCAGAGCGGTACGGTGACGATGCCCAAAGCGGCGGCGATGAGGATTCCGTAACGCCTGCCGATTCTCTGGGAGACGGCCCCGAAGACCACTCCTCCGGCGATCGCTCCGATATTGTAAACGATCGCGAGCCACGCAACCTCGTGCACCGAGAGCCCTCGCTGCTGTTGGAGAAACGTCGGGTAGAGATCCTGCGTCCCATGTGACATGAAGTTGAACGCCGCCATGAGCGCGACGCTGTAGACGAAGAGCGGAGCGTAGCGCACGAGCTGGCCGAGTTTGAGCGCGCTGCCGGATGGCGAGCGGCGCGAGGCGAGCCACACCGGCGACTCCGGCACGTTCTTACGTATGTAGAAGATGAGGAGCGCCGGCAGAACGCCGATGGCGAACATGCCGCGCCATCCGATGACGTTGAAGAAGAGGCCGAAGACGATTGCCGCCAAGAGAAATCCGACGGAATAGCCTTCCTGCAGCAAGCCGGAAAAGAGGCCGCGCCTCCGCGGCGGCAACGACTCCATTGCGAGCGCCGCCCCGAGCCCCCACTCGCCGCCCATGGCAACGCCGTAGAGCGCGCGCAGGATGAGAAAGACGGTGAAGTTCGGCGAAAAGGCCGTGGCGAGCTCGATTGCGGAGTAACAGGCGATGTCGATCATGAGCGGCGTCCGCCGGCCGTAGCGGTCGGCGATCCATCCGAAGAACAGCGCGCCCAGCGGCCTGCACGCCAACGTCAGCGTGATCGCGAAGACGACCTCGGGAATGGCGCGGTGAAAATCGGTCGCGACGCGTGAGACGACGAACGTGACGAGAAAAAAATCGAACGCATCGAGCGTCCACCCGAGGAAGCTCGCGACGAACGTTTTACTCAGGGAGAGGCGCTCGGTGACGGGCTCGGCGACGGGCTCGGAGCCGGCGACGCGGTCGACGAGGGCCGCTCGTCCGCATAGAGCACGAAGAGCCACGTCTCACCGCGCTTGATCGTCACGTGCGGCGGCACGATCGTGAAGCGTACCGCATTTGCGTCCAAGGTCGACTTCGAATAGGAGCCGACGAATGTGTCTCTGCGGCGGCCGTGGAGTTCGGCCGTTTCGCGGAAGAGCTGAACGGCGAAGCTTCGCCCACCGATCTGGTCTTGCGGGAGAATGAAGTCGGCGTCGGCCGTGCCGGCGAGCAGGAGGTCCGCGCTCGTCGTCACGCGCAACGCGATGAGGGCCGTCGTTGCCACGGCGTGCGTGGCGGGATTTACCATCGCCGGCGCGTCGTGCGGCTGCGCCTCCAGATGCAGAGAGATTGACGGCGTGGCGGTCGGTGACGGTGAGGGGTGCGGCGACGGGCCGGATGACGGCGTCGGAGATGGGGACGGCGTGGGCGAAGGAGACGGCGTCTTCGCCGGTCGCGACGATGCACTTGTGCTGGGACTCGGCGATGAGGCCGGCTCGTTCACGTGCAGAATGCAGCTATACCCGTTCACGCTCGGGCATCGGATGCCGGTTGAGACTTGTGCGAGGGCGTACGTCGCGGTATCTCCCGGAGGAGCGCTCGGCGTCGCAGTCGGCTGGCCGGGAGGCGCGAGCACGCCGGGCGAGCCGCCCGGGAAGCCCGGCGCCCCTTGCACGCCTTGCTGGACCGGAGGCGTGATGCCGCCTTCGGAGCCGTATCCTCCGGAGCAGCTCGCGAGTGCGAGCGCGGCCGCTGCAAGAGCGATGAGTGTGGATCGATGCATGCTATCCTCGAGACGAGACGACGGCCCGCAACTCCTCGATAAAGGAGGGAACCGAGAGCGTGCGCTTCTCTTCGACGCTCCGCTCGTTCACATTCAGGGTTCGCTCCTCGACCTCTTGCCGTCCAACGACGAGGATGTACGGAACTTTCTGCGTCTTCCAGTGACGTATCTTATACCCGAGCTTTTCGTTGCTGTCGTCGACGTCCACGCGAAATCCCGCTCCGCGGAACTCGGCAGCCGCCTCGTGAGCGTAGGGCAACTGTTGCTCGGCAATGGGAACGACGACAGCTTGCACGGGGGCAAGCCAAGCGGGGAAAGCGCCGCCGAAATGCTCGACGAGGATTCCGAAAAAGCGCTCCATCGATCCGGCGAGGGCGCGATGAATCATTACCGGCCGGTGCTCCCGTCCGTCGCTTCCTCGATAGGACAAGTCGAAACGCTCCGGCAGCATGAAATCGACCTGCACTGTGCCGAGCTGCCAACTGCGCCCGATGGCATCACGCACGTTGATGTCGAGCTTCGGCCCGTAGAACGCACCGGCGCCGGCGTCGACGCCGTACGAGAGCTTCGCACGATCCAGAGCGGAACGGATCGCGGTCTCGGCGACGTCGTCGGTCGCGCCGCGCTGCAACGGCTCGCGCGTCGAGAGAACGCATGAGAAGTCCTCGAACTTGAACGCGCTCATGAGCCGCAGCGCCTCTTCGACGGTTTGCTCGAACTCGCGCTGTAGCTGTTCGGGCGTGCAAAAGAGATGCGCGTCGTCTTGGGTGAAGCCACGAACGCGCGTCAAGCCGTGAAGCACGCCGGAGCGCTCGAAGCGGTAGACGGTTCCGAACTCGGAGTATCGGAGGGGAAGATCGCGATAACTGCGCAGCCGGCCCTTATAGATGAGGATGTGACCCGGGCAGTTCATCGGCTTGAGGCGAAAGCGCTGTTCCTCGACTTCGAGCGGGCCGAACATGTTCGCTGCGTAGTTTTCGAGATGACCGGAGATTTCGTAGAGGCGTTCGCTCACGACGTGCGGCGTTATGACCGGCGCGTATCCGCGCTCGCGCAGCCCTTCGCGGATGAACCCCTCGACGATCTCGCGCACGACGGCGCCCTTGGGATGCCAAAAGACGAGCCCGCCGCCGGCCTCTTCCTCAATAGAGAAGAGATCGAGCTCGGTGCCGAGCTTGCGATGATCGCGACGCTGCGCCTCGTCTAGCTGATGCAGATACGCGTCCAGCTCGCGCTCGTCGTGCCAGGCCGTGCCGTAGATGCGCTGCAGCACCGCATTGCGCTCGTCGCCGCGCCAATAGGCGCCGGCTACGCTCTGGAGCTTGAACGCGCGAATCTCGCCCGTGCGCTTCGCATGCCCGCCGCGACAGAGATCGGTGAAGTCACCGATAGTGTAGAGCGTGATCGGCTCGCCGTTGGGAATCTGCTGCGCGATCTCGATCTTGTATGGATTGTTGGGGAACGCCGCGATCGCGTCCTCGCGAGAGACTTCTCGCCCGACCATTGGATAGTCGGCGGCGACGATTTCGTGCATGCGCTCCTCGAGCCGGGCGAGATCTTCGGGCGCGAACGGCGTCGCGCGGTCGAAATCGTAGTAGAAGCCGTTTTCGATCGCGGGGCCGATCGTCGGCTTGGCGTCGGGAAAGAGATCCTGCACGGCATACGCGAGCACGTGCGCGGCCGTGTGGCGCAGTTCGGGAAGCGGCGTTTCGGACATGAGCGCCGAGCTTTCGGCGCTCACCTGCAGCATGGCCTCTAAGCGAGCGACCGCATCGTGAAGAGCTTCGCCGGCTGGAGAAGTAAACGGGCGCGCGATGCGGCAGCGACAGGGCTACGAGCGTATAGAGCGTAGCAGAGGGGATGCTTGCTCGGCGATTTGCTGTCGCGCTCGGCCTTTCGGTTGCCCTCGCATCGTGCTCGCCGGCGGCCGGCACGGTACGTCTGCTCGAGACCGGATCCACGCTGATCTATCCGCTGATGAACCTCTGGGTCGCCGCGTATCAAGGGGAGCACGTCGACGTCGAGATCACGACGCAGAGCACGGGAAGCGGTACCGGGATCTCGCAAGCGATCGCCGGCGTCGCACAGATCGGCGCGTCGGACGCGTACATGCCGGATGCGGCGATGCGCGAACATCCGATGCTCAACGTTCCGCTTGCGATCAGCGCGCAAGTCATCGCCTACAATCTCCCCGGCCTGGGCGGCGTGCATCTTCATCTCTCAGGACCGCTGCTCGCCGCAATCTATGGCGGCCGGCTCGCGTATTGGGACGACCAACGCATTCTCGCCGAGAACGCAGCATTACGCGGCAGACTGCCGCACCGCGCGATCGTGCCGATCCGCCGGTCGGACGGCTCCGGCGACACGTTCATCTTCACGCAGTATCTCTCGGAGACCACGCCGTCGTGGCGTAGCGGTCCGGGGTTCGGAACGACCGTGAGCTGGCCGGCGAGCGGCACTGTCGGAGCGAACGGAAATCCCGGCGTCCTTCAAACGTGCGAAGACGCCCCGTACTCCATCGCGTACGTCGGCATCAGCTTCATGGATCAGGTCAACGGCGCGCACCTAGGATATGCGGCACTGCGCAACCGCGCAGGCGCGTACGTGCTTCCAACGACGCCGGCAATCGCTGCGGCGGCGGCGGCGCTCGTCTCCAGGACCCCGCGCGACGAGCGCATCTCGCTCATCGACGCGCCCGGTGCCGGTTCGTATCCGATCATCAACTACGAGTACGCGATCGTGAACCCGCACCAGCCCACGCTGCAGATCGAACGCGCGTTGGCCGGCTTTCTGGAGTGGACGCTCTCGACGCGCGGGGGGCAGCGCCCCGTCTTCCTCAATGCCGTGCACTTCATTGCGCTTCCGCCGGTGGTCGCGCGGTTGAGCCGCGATCAAGTAGCGCGGATAACATCTCCTTAAGGCGTCCCTAAACCTTGCGTTAGGCTGGACCATGCATGATGTGCCGGGGGTCTAGCGAAAGGGCTTCGCCGAGAATGGCAGTCCGACAAGGCGAGCTCCGGCCCGCCGTCATGCAGCGGGTCCGCACGCAGCCGCTCCTGCGGTATGCGACCGGAGCGTTCGCATTGACGAGCTTCGGGATCATCTTCCTGATGCTGCTCTTTCTGCTCGCGTACGCGTTTCCGGCGATCCGCTTCAACGGTACGGCGTTCTTCACGTCTCCGATTTGGAACATCGGCAACCAATATGGCTCGGCAACCGTTACGCGCGCCGGTTTCACCGCTCAGGCCGGTGCCTCGTTCGGTTCTCTCGTCTTCGTCTCCGGCACGCTCCTCTCGTCGTTCCTCGCGATGATCGCCGCCGTTCCGTTATCGCTGCTGGTGGCGCTGGCCATCGTTTATCGCGTGCCGGCCAGTCTCAAGCCGCTCGCCAACGCCGTAGTCGAGCTGATGGCGGGAGTACCATCGGTCATCTACGGGCTTTGGGGGATGATCGTGTTGGTGCCGTTCATCGGAAACCGGCTTTCGCCAACGGGAAGCGGAGACGGATTGCTCGCGGCGACGTTGATCCTGGCGCTGATGGTCGTGCCCATCATGGTGGCGACCACGCGCGACGTGGTTCAGGCGCAGCAGGCGTCGATTTACGAAGCGAGCATGGCGCTGGGCAGCACGTCGTGGCAGGCGGTGACGCGCGCCGTGCTGCCGAGCGTGCGCAGCGGCATTGCCGGATCCGTGCTGCTCGCCTTCGGGCGCGCCCTCGGCGAGACGATGGCAGTACTCATGGTGTGCGGCGCCGCGATCAACACGCTGCCGCACGGCATCTTTTCGCCGATCAACACCATCGCCGCAGTGATCGTCTCGCAGCTCGAGTCGGCGCTCACCGATGCGAGCGGCATGGCGCAGCGCTCGCTCGGAGAGCTCGCGCTCGCGCTCTTCGTCATCACGCTGATCGTAAACGCCGTTGCGCGAATCGTCTTGCACGGCGGCGACCGGTCGGGAGCGATCGGATGACGGTTCGAGCGTTCGCGCGCCTGACATCGCACTTCTGGTGGGCGCTCAGCATCGCCGCTCTCGGTCTCATCATTGCGATTCTGCTCTCGATCTTCGCGTTCGTCATCGTCCGCGGTGCACCCGCGCTACGCCCCGCGCTCTTCACGACGGTTACGTCCGGCGTGGCCGGCGGTTTGGCGAATGCGATTGCGGGGACGTTGTTGCTCGTCTCGATCGGCCTCGTCATCGCGGGAGTCGTCGGCGTCGGAACGGCATTGTGGGTCGTCGAATACGCGCCGCAGTGGGCGGCGCGCGCGGTGCGTTACATGATCGACGTGCTTGCCGGCGTTCCCTCGATCGTCGTGGGCTACTTTCTCTACGTCGCGCTCGTCGAAGGTCTGGGGTGGGGTTTCTCACTCGTTGCCGGCGCGCTCTCGCTCGCGATCTTCGTTCTCCCCTACGTCGAGCGTTCGGCCGACATCGCGCTGACGAACGTTCCGCGAGAGCTGCGTGAGGCGTCGGTGGCGATGGGAGCGCGGCAAGGCGTCACGATGCTTTCGATCGATCTGCCGTATGCAATGCCGGGGATCCTCACGGGGTTGCTCGTCGCGATCGGCATCGGCTTGGGGGAGACCGCGCCGCTCATCTACACGGCCGGCTGGTCGAACTATCTGCCGACGCTCGCACCGACGCATTCGCCGGTCGGGTATCTCACGTACGTGGTGTGGACGTACATCAGCCAGCCGTTTGCGGCGTCGCACGCGCTGGCCTACGCTGCAGCCACCCTTTTGATGGTATTCGTCTTCGCGACCAACTTGATCGCTCGCAGCTTTGTGGAGTATCGTTTCAGCGGGCGGCACAGTCATTGATCCCGGCATTTGCCGTGTTTGCCGCCGTCGCGACCGTGGCTCCCGTCGCGCGCGCGAATCCGGCGCCGAGGCCGACGCCGAATCCGTTTGTTTTCAACGGATACGTTCGCGCATACGAGTTCGCGCGGCAGAACGCAAGCAACGACTCCGGGGCCGTCAACCAGGCCTCGTTCGAATCCGCGCTGAGCGCGCACGCTGCGTACGATTTCGCCGGCGGACTTACGATCGGCGCGAGCTATCTGTTCGCCGATCCTCTGGGCACGTGCGATATCGTCACCGATCACGAGGCAGGCTCGCCGTGCATCATGCAGCGACCCCCGAACACGATCCCGGACGATACGCTCCCCGGCTATCAGCTCGGCACGCTGTACGAGGCCTACGCCCAGTACGTGCGCCGCGGGTTCTTCGTTCGCGCCGGCAACCAAGTCATCAACACGCCGTGGGCCAACGCGGCTGACTCCCGCGCGAAACCCGAGGCATTTCAGGGTGCGGATCTTTCGTACGCCTCGGGCCCTTGGCTGCTCGAAGGCATGGATATGTTGCGGTTCCAGAGCCGCACGTCGTCGTTCTTCACGAGAACGACGCTGCTGACGAGCTATCCGCCGACGGGAAACTCTGGGCTTGCCGGCAACTTCACGCCACCCGGAAACATCAGGTTTGCATCGACCGATCCCTTCGGAGCGATCGAGACGGGCGGCTTCGCCTTCGGACGCATTGCGTACGCGGCGCATCGGCTTTCTGGTGACGTCGACTACTATGCAATCCAGGACATCGCCGACATGCTCTGGATCGACGGCAAGTACGCATGGGCCGCCCGCTTCGATCCCTTCGTTGCGGTACAGATCGGCAGCGAACACAATGCGGGCCGATCGGTTATCGGAAAGATCGACAGCCAGATCTACGGTCTGCAGGCCGGTTTGAACGTCACGCCCTCCGTGCAGATCGTTGCCGGCTATGATGCGATGCCGTGGCACGACGATCTCGTCACGCTTCCGTCCGGCGTCACCTGCAGCAGCTCCACGCATCTGCTCCACATCCCGACGCCGGCCGGCGGCTATTACACGTTCCCGTACTTCATCCCGAACAACGCGCCGCAATGCGTCCCCGGAAGCGCGAAAGGAACGGCGCAGATCCTGTACGGCGGCTGGGCGAGCCCGTACACGGATAGTTACGTCTCCGATCCAATGTTCACCACCGAGATGACGCAAAGCGTCGCTGACCGGCACGTTGCCGGAATCTCGCTCAAGGAAGCCGTGGTTTTTACCTCGGCGGACCGCCGGTTCGTCGGCCAGCTGAGCCACGCGCAGTACGACGCCGGCAACATCGGCGGCAACGAAACGTCGTACGAGAACGACGCCGACGCGATGTACTTCGTGAATCGCGTGGTTCCGGGGCAGCGTTATCGCGGACTCCTGTTGCGCTATCGGTACGGGGAGCGCTTCTTCAGCGAAACGCGGATCTACGGCGGCATACCGCTCTTTAAATACAGCCGCGCGCAAGTGGAGTACGATTTCTAGACGGTTGACAGCCGTACCGGAGGAGCGGTGGAGGGTGCCGGCCGTGGCGCAGGGAAGCGTTTGCATGACAGCCGTGCTCGACGTTTTCATCAGTTATGCGCATGAAGATAACGACTACCCGCGTTACGGACAGCGCGGCTGGGTCGAATACTTCTATGAGGCGTTGAAGGCTCGGCTCAACGGGATTCGCCGCGAGGAGATCGCGATTTGGCGGGATCAGAGCGAGGCCCGCATCACCGGCGGCACGGTGCTGACGCCGACGATCAAAGAGAAGCTTTCGGACTGCGCGGTTCTCGTAGTCGTCGTCTCGCCTGCGTACCTTTCGTCGAAGTGGTGCGCCGACGAGCTCGGCTTCTTCCGCGATGCGGCCGGAAAGCGCGGAGGCCTCTGCGTTACGACCAAGTCGGGCAGCCTCTCACGCGTTCTGAAAGTTCTCAAGCTGCCCGTGGAGCTCGGTGGTTTTCGTACCGGCCTCGTTGAGGTCGACGACGCCGTCGGTTATCCACTCTACCAGCGGACGGCTGAGGGCCGGCCCTGCATTCCGCCGATCGAGCTCGACCCGCCGTACGGCGAAAACATCGGAACCGACTTCGGGCGCGCCGTGAACTCGCTCGCGTACGACATCGACGCGATCCTTCAAGGGATGTCTTCGCAGACGGCCGCCTCCGCAAGCGGCCGCAGCGGCAACGGCGCGCGCATCTATCTCGCGGAGACCAGCTCGGACATGGCCGATTACCGCGAGCGCATGCGGCAGGAGCTGGAGCAGTTCGGCTTCACGATCGCTCCCGCCGCCCAACAGTTTCCCGGTCCTAACTATGCGGAGATTGTGAAGAGCGGCCTCACGGGCGCCCGTCTCTCCGTCCATCTCGTCGGAGAATCGTACGGTCTCATTCCAGAACGCGCGGATCAATCGATCGTCGAGCTCCAGTACCGCGTTGCCGGAAACGAGGCCGCCGCAAGGCCCGAGTTTTCACGCATGGTATGGATGCCGCCGGGCGTTACTGCTTCCGAGGAGCGGCAGCGCGGATTCATCGCCACGTTGCAGGACGATCCGCATCTCGTAGTGGCGCCATTCGAGGATTTTAAGACGCTCGTGCACGATGCGCTCAAGCCGAAGGTCGAGCCGTCACACGCTCCGGCGCACGGCGACGGCATGCCCAAGAGCGTCTACCTGATCTTCGACGCTCCAGACCAGGTGCGCGCAAAGTCAGTCGACGATTGGCTCTTCGATCGTGGCTTCGAGGTCCTCAAACGCTCGGCGGAAACGAAATCACGCAAGCAGCTTGCGTTGCACAAAGAGTTCTTGAGAGCCAGCGACGGCGTCTTGATCTACTATGGACAGGCGACCGACGAGTGGCTTCAAATGAATCTGATCGAGCTGCGAAAGGTCTTTGCGACCGAGAGCCGCCGAAGACCGCCATGCGGCGTCGTTCTCGGCGATCCAAAGCGTCCCGACAAAGAGGGGTTCCGGAGCAATCTCGTTCACGTCATCCCTGGGTTCGGCGGATTCTCGCCCGATCGGCTGGAGGAGTTCGTGCACGATCTCGAGGGCACGCAGCCCGCGTCGGCATGACGGCGAGGTTCAATCCGTTCCCCGGCCTTCGCCCCTTCGAAGACAGCGCGGAGGACATTGCGGTCTTTTTCGGCCGCGACGACCAAGTCGACGAGCTGCTCTCGCGGCTTGCGCAACGGCGATTCGTCGGCGTCGTGGGGCAGTCCGGGTGCGGCAAATCGTCGCTCGTGCGAGCGGGTTTGCTGCCGGCACTCCACGGCGGTTTCATGGCGGGCGCAGGCTCGCGATGGCGCATTGCGGTCATGCGGCCGGGCAGCGCTCCCATCGAAAGCCTCGCGCACGCGTTGGAGGCCTCGGGCGCGCTCGCGAACGTTGCCGAGGACGGCGCGCTGCGCGTCGGTTTGACGAGCGGCGTCCTGCACGGCGGAGCACGCGGTCTCGTCGAGGTCGTGCAGCAAGCGCACCTGCAGAAGGACGAGAACGTGCTCGTCGTCGTCGACCAGTTCGAAGAGCTGTTCCGCTTTCGCTATAGCGTCGGGTCCGCATACGTCTCGGACGAGGCCGCAGCGTTCGTCAAGCTGTTGCTCGCGGCTTCGCGCGATCGGGACGTGCCGCTCTATGTGCTCGTCACCATGCGCTCCGATTTCATCGGCGATTGCGCGCAGTTTCGCGACCTACCCGAGACCCTGAACGAGGGGCTCTTCCTCGTTCCGCGGCTCACGCGCGATCAGCTCCGAGAAGCGATTGCCGGGCCGGTCGGCGTCGCGGGCGCGACGGTCGCTCCGCGCCTCGTCAATCGCCTGCTGAACGAAATCGGCGACGATCCCGACCAGCTTCCCGTCCTGCAGCACGCGTTGATGCGCACGTGGGACATCTGGCGTGCGAAGAAACGGCCGAAGACGCAGATCGACGTTGCAGAGTACGAAGCCACCGGCGGACTGTCGGAGGCGCTCTCGCGCCACGGCGACGAGATCCTCGAGAGCCTTTCGACGCAGCGCCTTCGCGCGATCGCCGAACGCATCTTCAAGGCGCTCACCGAGCTCGGCGGAGACAACCGCGGCATCCGGCGGCCGACGGCATTTGCGCGACTCCGCGAGATCGCCGATGCAAGCGAGGAGGAGGTCCGCCGAGCGATCGACGCGTTCCGCGCGTCCGGCGTCTCGTTCCTGATGCCGCCCGCGCAGGTAGCGCTCGAAGAGAGCACCGTCATCGATCTCACGCACGAAGCGCTGATGCGGACCTGGGTGCGCCTGCGGGACTGGGTCGAAGAAGAAGCCGAGGGCGCGAAGCTCTACCGCCGGCTCTGTGACAACGCGGAGCTCTACGCGCAAGGCAAGGGCATGCTGCTCGCGGACCCGCTGCTCTCGTTTGCGCAAGAGTGGCGTGCGTCCAATCATCCGACGGCCGAATGGGCGCAACGGTACGGCGGCGGGCTTGCTGGCGTCAACGCGCTGATCGACGAGAGCCGTGCTGCGGTCAACGCCGAGGTGGAGCGCCGCGCTGCGGCGGAGCGGCGAGAGCGCGAGATGGAGATCGAACGGCGGCGCAGCGCCGAACGCCTCGCGCAACGGACGCGCGTTCTCGCGTCGATGATGAGCGTGATCGCGGTTTTGGCGATCGGAGCGGCAATCGCCGCAGTCGGCTTTGCGGCGCGTGCGCGCAGCGCCGAAGGTGTAGCAAGACAGCAGGCCGCAGCAGCGCAGCGGCAGCAGCAGATTGCGCTGGCGCAACGCGCGATCGCGGTGCGCTATGGGTTCGCGGCGCTGAAACAAGAGCGCATCGCTCGCCGCGAAGCGTCGATCGCGCGGCAGCAAGCGATCATCGCACGGAACGAAACGATAATTGCGCGCGCCGCAGAGGCGAGAGCGGTTGCCGCTCGCCTGCAGGTCGTGCAGTATGCGACGCGCCAGCGCTACGAAGCGGGATCGGCCGAGCTTGCTGAGATCGACCACGGGATGTACAACAACCGGTACGACAACCGCGTCGCCGGACTGATCGGCACGGACGCGTACGCGGCAAGCCCCACGGGCGACGCGCGCTCGGTTCTCTTGACCGCCGCCTGGACCCCGAACGCGATCGGCCGCGTCGCGCTGCCGCCGTGGGATCTCGGAGCGGTCATCGCCCGCGGCCGCACGCTCGTCGTGCTCGCGGGAGCGAGACAATCGCGCTACGGGGATCCCGTTGCCGGCTCTCTGGTTGCCATCGACGCCACGACGCTTGCCGTCCTCGGTAGAACCCCCGCGGTGACGGCAACGTTTGTCTGCGGGTTCGAGGACGGCGCGCGCGTCGCCGTGGCGAACGCACGCGCAATCGCGATCTACGACGTACGGCCGAACGGCCTTGCCGTGCGTTCCGCAAGCGTGCCGAGCGCGGCGGTGCGCGCGCTTGCGTGCCTCCCGCACGGCGAGCGCCTGCTCTTTGTCGACGCGCGCAATACCTTGCGCGTCGCCACCCTCGGCGGCCGCGGATCGCGTGAGGTCGGGCGCGTGGAAGGCAGCGTGGACGGCATCGCCGTGTCGAACTCGGGAGATCGCGCGGCGGTGGCGACCTCCGACGGGAATGTCGCTATCTACGACCTGGTGACGGACCGGCGCCTCGCACGCCAAAGACTCTTTGGAGATCCCGCAAGCGATTGCTCCGCCGTCGCCGGTTGTGCGGCCGCGATGACGTTTACCTCCGACGAGAAGCAGGTCGCGTGGTACGACGCGGGAGCGCTTCACGTAGCGCCGATCGCCTCGGCTACGGACGCCTCGTACCCCTGCGCGGCATCGCTATGCGCGCACGCCTCGCTCGTCTATTATTCGACCGGATCCACGATACCGATGCTCGTCGCAGACGGAGGCGTCGTGGGGTACGATCCGGACAAGAAGCAGTTTACGCGGCAGTACGACGACGCAGCCGGCTCGCAGCGGCGCCCGCTGCTCGATCGGCAATTCGGAATGTACGTGACGCCCTACGACCCCGCGGGAGCGCTGCAGCCCAATCCGTTTCACAGCGGCTTGGCCGAGCAGTCCTTCTCGCAGGTGCAGGGCCCGTTGCGAGGGACGGTTCCCGACTCGCAGTGGGTGCAGAGCTTCGCGCTCACAGGACACGACGTGCTGATTCCCGGTGCCTCGGGCTACATCGGGTTCGACCTCGACCACCTGCGCGAAGCGTTCGACCGCACCTACGACGTGAGCTACCGGGTGCGCATGCGCGATTGCGGCGACGGCGCTCACGCCGTGACGTTCAACATGTTTACGGGCGCGGTGCAGGTGCTCGACATTCGGTCGTCCACGCCGCGCGTACTGCACGCCTTTACCGTCGGGCGCGTACCGGTACGTGCCGGGAAATATGCGTATTTGGTCAGCGTCGGGTACGATCCGAGCAGCGGGATCATCACGCTTCTTTCGTATTCGACGACCTTTGCAACGGTTCGCCGCTTCAATGTTGCAGGCCACGTGCTCATGAGCGCCTCGCGGGCGCAGCTCTTGGCGCACGCGAACATCGTCCCGAGCCAAATCAACAATTGGACCTTGAGTCCGCGCGGAAACTACGTCGCCGTTGCGGTGCAGAGCCCGGCGCAGGACGCGATTCTTCGCCCGAACGGCGCCCTCGTCGGACGCGCGTACTCGATCGACATGATTGCGCCGAACGAGCGGCTCGTGATCGCAGAGAGCCGGAGTTCGGCCGGCTTCGCAGAGTCGGTCTACCGGCTGCCCGACTGGGCGCAGGTCGGCATCACGAGCATTCCGGTGCAAGCCGAAGGTCTCGCCATCGCGCCGGACGCGCGTACCGTTGCGTACTACGACGAAGAAGGGGGACGGCAAGTGCTCCATCTCTACGACTACCAATCGCGGGCGTCGTACCGTACGGCGCTGCCGTCTCCGCCGGACCTGGGAAAGTATACCACGCTTACGTTCAGCGCCGACGGGAGGTACCTGCTGGCCTCGTACGACGATCCTCAGCAGTATCATCGACTCGCAGTCTTTGCCGTCGAGCCGGGCGCGTGGGCGAAGGCCGCATGCCTCATGGCGGGGCGCTCGCTCACGCTCGAAGAGTTTCGCAGCTACGCCGGCAGCGACATTCCGTATCGTGACGGTTGCCTGCCGTACGCGAACGAGATGTACCGCTGGTAGCCGTACCGAGCAGCTCCCTAGACGACGACGATCTGAAGCGGGCGCTCGCGACGCGCAATCAGCCAATCGGCCTGTTCGACGAGCGCAGCGCGGCCGAGGCTCAAGAGGACGTGTCGCGCGTTGCCTCGCTTGTCGCGCGCGATGCTCAGGAGATCGCGCCGTCCGCGATCGAAGACGCGGAACATCCGCTCGTATCGCCGCGCATTTCCTTGAAGGTTTTGCTTGTTCGCGTAGTCGGCCAGGATCGCAGCGAGCATTGCCCCGAGCGCAAGCGGCACGCTGAGGAGATTCTCGAGAATGGCCGTCGTCCACCCCGGCCACGCCAGCGACGAAGGAAAGAGCGCTTGCGCCAGCTGCCCGCGCGCTCCGAGCGCGACGGCCGCGGCGATCAGGCAGACGATGCCGGCGCCGACGCCCGCGGCCATGGTGCGGTTCAACGCACGGTTGCACGCCGCTTCGCGCCGCCCGGCTCGGTAGTAGTACTGCCACTGCAGCCGGACCCAATCGCGACAGACCTCATGGTCGGGCGAGGCGTCCTCGCACTCGCTCGTCGCGCAGTAGACGAGATGAAAATAGCGCAAGGCCATGCGAATCCACTGCAACTCGCCTTCCTGCATGTGCAGGTACGATCGATCCACCAGCTCGCGGCGTTCGCCGGCGTAGTACCAGGCGTTCTGCACCCTCAGCGCCTCGGCGAGAGCGCGATAGTCTTGGTAACGGTTCTCGTAGTCGTTCTTGCGCGCCAATCGATAGGCGACGAATGCCGCGGCGAGACCGGCGACTTTCAGAATCGACGGAAGATGGCCGACGATTTGCACGGCGGCTGCGAGTAGGGCGAACGCGAGAAGCAGTACGCGAAAGAAATTCGTGCGCTTCTGAAGGCGATTGGCGACCGCGTCGGTCCTCTCGACCAGGGCATGAAGGCTCGCTCCGTCCGATGCGTGCGCCTGCAGCAGGTCGAGGTTGTACTGGTCGAGATGCCGTACGATCGTCTCGTATTCGCGCTCCATGCCGGTATCGTGCAGAAACCGTTGCGGAAAGATGCGTCTGAGCGCGTAGGCATCCGAGGGCGGCGTACCGGCCGAGCGGGGCGTGACGATGTGATAGACGGGCCCGAGATCGGGGAGGTACGGAATCTCGGCGACATCCGCGTCGAGGCCCGGCAGGCTCGTCGTGCGCATCCGGACGACGTCGGCCGTGCCGCCTTCACCGCGCCCGGCGTCGCCGTCCCAAAACGCCACGAGCACGTGACTGTACTGCGCGAGAAAGGTCCCCGCTGCGAAGTACCCGTTCTCTCTTTGCGCCGACGCGACGACGATGCGCGCGCACTTCTCGAGTAACCGGCGAAAGCGCGGAAGCTCTTCGGACGAGAAGTCTTTTTCGTATTCGTCGACGGGCATTGGGAGAACCGCGATAACCGGAGCGCTTCGTGCCATCGCTTCCTCGGCCGCCAGGCTGTCCGCGCCGGTGGCAAGGCCGGAGAGGACCACGAGGGGAACGTGCGGGCACGACGCCGAGAGCTCGCGAAGCGCCGTGCGAAACGTCTCGCGCAGCGGCGCCTCGTCGCGTGGTGCGATGTCGCGGTGACCAGTCACGCCGATCACGAGCGCAACGCGATCCGCCGGAATGTCAGACATTGGAATGCGTGAGGAAGCGTTCGAAGGGGCGCATCGAGACGCGCCTTTGCGCGAGGGCCGCGCCGACGAGCTTTAGCTCTTCGAGGTGGTCGATATTGTCGAGCGGCTGCACCGTCGCAGGATCGATGTGCTCGAGACCCAACGCGTCGAGGCCGGCCCGGGAGAGCTCGACGTCGTAGCGTGCGTACGTGAAGAGCTTTGCGCCGCCGGGGCTCGGGACGCCGGCGAGGTCGCCGAGCTCGAGATCGAGCGCCTCGCCGGCTTCGACGCGGCCGAACGCGCGGCACAGTACGTCTTGCTCGACCGACGCCGCGTGAATGAGCGCCGAGGGAATCGCAGAGGCGTTGTACAGCAACGTCATTTGCTCGGGCCGTAGCTCTGCGATGCTCTTCGGCCCGACGCCGGTTCCGACGGAGACGAGCAGCATGCGATCCTCTCCGACAGGCCACGCGACGCGGTACGGCTCGAGCGTCGCCATCAAGAAGAGCTGGAAAGCGGGGTTGTTGTAGACCGTGATCGCTCCGTCGACGAAGATGAAAGAGCGATCTCCGACGGTGATGACCTCGGGCGGAAAGTACGTTGGTGCGGCCGTGCTCGCGCGCACGAGCTGCCAGAGCGGCAAACGCAGATTGCAGTCGCGAAGCGTTGCGTCGTTGAACATCGCGCGCGGGTTGTTCGAAATCGGCCACGGCGAGTTTGTCGTGGCGTTGCGCATGACGAGCAAGAGCAGCGTCCGCAGATCGCCGCTCTCGAGCGTCGTCTGCTCCCCGATGACGTTCTGAAGGATGGCGCGGAGGTTGTCGGCAGTAAACCGGTTGCGGAAGCGCTCCCGCATGCGAGCGGGAGCGAACATGGCAGCTCCGGATTCGAGGTAGAACGTGCGTATGCGCTCGACGGAAAATCCGAGCGCCAGGCAGGTGGCGATGATCGCGCCGGTGCTCGTTCCGCCGATGTAGTCGAAGTACTCGGCGAGTACGAGATCGGGTGCGGAGAAGCGCTCGCGAAGCAGCGCTTCGATTCGGGCCAAGACCTCGATGGCGATGATGCCTCGAATGCCGCCGCCATCGAGGGCGAGCAGTTTCTTGGGTCCGGGTGCATCGAGCTTATCGTGGAGAGACACGGTCGGCGGCGGCTCCTTGAAGCAGGCTCACAGCTGGTTGCTCCAGAATTTGCTTCAGCCATGGGACGACTGCTCCTGGGACTCGCCGTCCTTTTGGCCTGCTTTTCCTCTGCAGCGTACGCGGCGGGAGGGAACGCAGCGCCGCCGCCGTCACCCGCTCTTTCTGCGCTCAACCCGGAGTTCTTCGTAGCAACGTACGGCGCGTCGGGCGCCGATGCGTCGACGAGCTCGATGCTCTCTCTCGGCGTCGGAACGGAACTCTACAAGGAAGTCGCGCGCCACGTCTCGCCCGCGGCGGCGCCGTGGATCATTCCGCAGCCGCAGTGGACTACCGACGATCTCGCGCGGCGCTGCGCGACCGATCCGCAGGCCATCGGCGGCGTTGCGATCGTCTACTATCAGGGCTATGCAACCCATTTCTACCTCTTATGGCAATCGGAGACGACGACGCTTGATCTCTTTGCCGAAGTGATCGTCTGCAATCACTCCGCCTCTCGGCCGCCGCCGGCGACCGGCATTGTGGTGGCGACGATCATGGAGCTTCCCGGCGCAAACGGAACCGACTGGCAGGTCCGCCGCACGCAAGTCAGCATTCCGCTGATCACGCTTGCCGGCGCCGGGTCGGTACTCGCGAAAGGGTCTACCGCCAATAAAGGCGGCACAAACCTCACGACGAGCGTGCTCCTCGGTTCGATCTTCAATCAAGCCAGCTCGCGAGACATCCCCGGCTACAGCGATCCGATCAGGTTGCGCCATGCCGCGCAGCACGTGGGCGTCGACGTCGTCTTCGCGATGCATCATTTCTGCAACCCCGCGCAAGGCGAGCCGGCGCCGTCGCCGCAGCTCGCGAGCCTCTGTACCGCGCTCGGGCTCTCGCGCTAGCGCCCGACGAACTCGTACAGGGAGCGGCCGAGCATCGGCCCGCCGACCGGACGAAAACGGGGATCGTTCAACGTTTCTCCCGCGGCGGGGAGCGCGTAGACGGGCTCGCGCCGCGACCACGCCGCGTACCGTGACGCCAGAGAGAGCGGATGCGCGGCGACGATCGTGCGGGTGGCAAGACTCCCATCGGCGTAGGCCCCGTACGCAAGCGTCGTAGCGTCCGCCCACGGCGTGACGACGATTGCGTGCTGCGGAACCGACTGCGCGATCCAGGTGAGGAGCGGGCGGCTTGAGACGCTGCGCTGCATCGAGGCGACGTCCGCATTGGCAATGCCGAGGTGAATCGCATTGCCGATGAGCACGAGCGCCCAGACGATGCGTCGCGGATCGATCGTCCAGGTGAACTCGACGGTGATGGCACCGGCGAAAAGCGCTGCGATCCAGAGCGGAAGCATGAGGTAACGCGAGGGGTCGCCTTCGGCGGCAGCCAAGCCGAATGCGATGAAGCTTGCCGAGATCGCGCCGGCGATCAGCATGATGCAGATCGCGCTGCGCCGCTGCAGCAGCAGGATGATTCCTAGGCCGGCCACGACCACGAAGACGATGTCGTACGTGGTGTGGATCGTCGCATAGAGTCCTTGCAGATACCCGAGCCAATGCTGTGGGTTGGCGACGTTCGCCCAGAGCGGTGCGGCGCCGAACGGCGCGCCCGAGACCTCGGTGACGAACCCCGCGCGCGTGCTCGGAGCATTCGCGTCCCAGTAGACGCGCGCGGCCGGCGGCGCGAGCATTTGCGTGGGGTCGATTGGATGTTGCTCGATTCCTGCCGCGCGTACCGGGAGATAGAGATAGGAGCACAGCACGAGCGCGAGCGCCATGAGCGACGCTCCGGCGTTCGAGAACGTCACGTGGCGTATGCGCGCGACGAGTGCGACCACGATGCAGGGGAGCAGCCACAGCGAAACGGGGTGCACGGCGAGCGCCGCTCCCCACGACGCGGCGGCGCCGACGATGTCGCGCGTTCGCTCGTGCTTGAGCCAACCGCATAAATAGTAGAGCGTCATCGCCTGGAAGAGCAGCGCGAGATCCTGTGTATCCGCTTGCGCGCCATGCATCCAAATGCTGCGCGCCCATGCGAAACACAGAAAAGCGCCGAGCGAGGTGACCGGCCCGATTCCAATGCGAATGGCGGTGATCACGCCCACGACGCAGGTGAGCGACATGCAGAGCGCGCCGAAGAGGTTCATGCGATAGGCAAGCGAGTCGACGGCCACGGCATGCGAGAAGAGCCAGCCGAGGAGCACGAAGATCGGATAGCCGGTGGCGTGAGGGATCCCGAGAAGGTACGGCACGCCCTGCATCTCGGCAAGGTCTCTCGAGGCGACGTCATGCGAGAGAGAAAAGACGTACGTCAGCATCGGTATGAGAAAGGCCAGCGCGACCACGATGCGATGGCGATGATGGTGCGCCGCTCGAACTGCGTGATAGCCGCCGTGGGCCATGCGCGCGTAGCCGAGGTACTCCAAGAGTCGTCTCCTTTCACGCCACCCGCGAGAAACGGTAAAACGCGGCACGCATGAGACGTGCCGGGGCCATCGCGTCGCATTGCCCGGCTGCCGCACCGGGTCCTGCTGGGTCGCCTCTCGGGCAAGTAGGACGTGGGCCGGTTTCGCGTTAGGCGTCCAGCGCTCGCCTGCCGAAAGGCGGCGCCTGACGTCGTTTCACCTGCGGTTCCGAAAATCTCTGTATGGGTACGTTGTACCGCATGAACGAGCCGGTTCCGAGCATGCGAATTGACGCGCTCGAGGTGCAAACGCCGATCCTCGACGTTCGCCAACAGCCGCACGTCTATCAGATCCGCGGCGCCATCCGCCACGATCCAGAAGCATTGCTTGCCGTGGAGCATCCGCATGTACCGGTCGACAAGACCGAGCCCCGTGGCGTTGTGCGGAGACGGCGTGGCGCAGGAGTAGTTGCGAAAGGAGCCCTTGAGATGAATGTGCCGGTCTGCGCTTGTGCGGCCTGCACGTGCGAGGTTCAACGCCAGGGCGATCGATGCTCGCAAACGTGCCGCGAGTGCGACGAACGCGCCGAGGTCTGTCTCTGCGCGCATCCGGGCTGCGCGGGCGGCGAGGTGGAAGAAGAGCTCTTTAGAGCTTCCTCATAAGGAGGGAGAGCGACGGGCCGCGCCGCACGTCGGCTCCATGCGCGCAGCCGTTGTCACGCTCTTCGTCCTGCTGCTCGTCGTGGCGTGTTCGCACGTGCAGCGCGTGCAGCAATCGGAGGCCGCGGCCACGGCAAGCGCACTCCCGACCGCTGCGCCGAGTCCGTCGCCGACCCCTGCGTACGTCGATATGCACGGCGTCGCGGCTGCGCCCTATATCGACCAGCTCACGCAACTGCAAGTGTTCTGGCCACCCGGCGGTCTCTTCGAGCCGGCCAAGCCGGTACTGCGGCGTGAGTTCGTCCGGTGGCTGATGCGAGCGGATGCAACGATCTGGGCCGCACATCCATCGGTAGTGCTGCATCCGGCGCAGCCGGGCGCGAAGCAGTATTTCAAAGACGTTGCAACCGACGATCCGGATTTCGCCGCCATCGAGGGCATGCACGATGCCGGCATCGTCATTGGATATTCGAACCGAACATTTCGGCCCAACGTCGCGATTACGCGCGAAGAGGCGCTCGCGATCAAAGCGTACGTGGACTGCGGCGCACCGGATCCCATGATCGCCGACGACCTCGCGCAGGCGTATTACGAGCTTCCACGGTGGAAGGACGCGCATCGCATCTCGCACGCCTACGTCGCGGCAATCGCGAGCTGTCTCTTGCAAGACCAAGGAACGACGCAGGAGAATCGGCTCGACACGATCGCGCGAACGTTCGGGAGCATCTCGGCCCTGCAGCCGCAGCGTCCCCTCGATCGGGCGGAGGCGGCGGCGATGCTCTGGGAAATCGGTCAGCAGAAGCCGGATTTGACGAACTTTCCGCCGCGTACGGCAGCCGAGGCGCTCGCTCCTTAGGGCGACGCGAGAAGCCTGACCGTTAGGAGCACGAACTCGTCGCGCGGCGGTGCTCGGCCAGCCGAGGCTGCCGCCTTGCCAGGGTGGCATTTCAGCGGCATCGTATGCGGGCGCGTTCATGTTGCGTTCATTTGTCCCGGGTACTCTGGATGAACGGTGCGCATTCTAGTCATCGAAGATGACGAGCCGCTACGAACGCTTCTGCGGCGGGGCCTGAGCGAGGACGGCCACGTCGTCGATGCGCTCGCCGACGGCCGCGATGCCGACGCCTACCTGGCCGGCATGGCATACGACGTGCTCATCCTCGATTTGATGCTGCCGCACGAGGGTGGCCTCTCGATCCTGCGGCGCATGCGCGCCTGCGGCGACCGGACGCCGGTACTGATTCTCACGGCCCGCGATTCGGTCGACGACATCGTTGCCGGACTCGACGCCGGCGCTGACGACTACATGTGCAAGCCGTTTGCATTCGCAGAGCTCGAGGCGCGGCTGCGCTCGCTCGCACGGCGCCCGACGGATTGGGCCGGCGACGTGCTCAGCGTCGACGACGTGTCGTTCGACTGCGCGACTCGTGAGGCGCGGCGCGGGGACCGGCAGCTCGACCTGACGGCGAAAGAAGCGGCCTTCCTCGAAATCATGCTGCGCAACCCCGGTCGCACCGTCCCGCGCTCGATGCTCGAAGCGCGCTTGTGGGATCGTGAGACGGATCCTGAATCCAACGTTCTCGACGTCTACGCGCGGCGGCTACGCATGAAGCTCAGCGCCGGCGGCGAGGTTCCTCTATTGCACACGATACGCGGTATCGGATTCCGGTTCGAGAAGCAGGAGTGAGCATACGGGCACGGCTGACCCGGACAGTCGTCGGCGTCGTGGTCTTGGCGATCGTCGTCTCCGGCGGTATCTCGTTCTTCGTCGTGGACCGTACGCTGCGCTCCAGCTTTCACGCACAGCTCGATACGCTCGTGCGCTCCGTCGCGGGCGCCGCCGACATTCGCGACGGACGTTTGAACCTCGACGCTCACGACATGCTCCAGATCTCTCTGGTGCACGCCGGGACGCCCTTCGCGCTTTTCGACCGCGCGCATCACCGGGTCGTCGGCGATCTGCTGCCGCCGCCCGCGGAGCGCGCAGGCCTCGCCGTTGCAACCGCGCCCGTGAGGCGAAACGGGATCCTCTACGGCTGGGCTGCCGCCTGGGAGCCCGAAGGCTGGATCGGCGCCTTCGATCGATGGGTGATCGGCGCGACGATCGCAATCGGGCTCGTCCTGGCGGCGGTCGGCATCGCACTCTCTCGCCGAACGGTCGGCGCGGTCCTCGCGCCCCTCGATGAGATCGCCTCCTTGGCGGAGCGCATCGAAGCTCACGACCTCTCCTCGCGGCTGCGCTCGACCGACGACGGTGAAGTCGGCCGCATTTGCGCTTCCTTCAACCGCATGTTAGATCGTCTCGAGCACGCGTTCGCACGCGAACGGCGATTCGTCGCGGACGTGTCGCACGAGTTGCGTACTCCGCTCGCCGTCATCACGGCGGAAGCGGAGCTCGCGTTGCGCCGAGATCGCGGCGGTCAAGAGTATCGTGAGGCGCTCGCTTCAATTCGGCGCGAGGCCGAACGCTTAGGCGAGCTAACCGGGGAGCTGCTCGAGGCCGCGCGTTCGCAAGTCGACGCGCAGGACGTGCAGAGGCTCGACCTGTCCCGCATCGTTACCGACGTCGCGAAGCGCGTGCACTCGGCGGCAGAGGTCCACGGCGTCACGGTGCTCCTCGATGCCAACGGCGCGGAGCCCGCCCGTGCGAACGCCGCCACCGTCGAGCGGGCACTGCTCGCGGTGGTGCACAACGCAATCCAGCACGCGGGGAATACGGGCACGGTGCTGCTGCGCGTCTTTGCGACCCCGAGCGTCGCCTCAATCGCCGTTGCCGACAGCGGCCACGGTTTTAGCGACGAGGCGCTCGCCCACGCAACCGAACGTTTTTGGCGAGGCGACGCGGCGCGTGCGCGGGGCGGCACGGGGCTCGGCCTCGCGATAGCACGAGCGATGATCGAATCCGGTGGAGGCTCGATTACGCTGTCGAATCGCGCTGAGGGCGGAGCGCTCGTGACGATCTCCTTACCGCGGGGCGATGCGTGAAGCTCGAAGATTTTTCGATTCGCCACGAGCGCGTCATCCTATTCGTCGTAGCGGTTCTGGTGGTTCTGGGCGTGTGGAGCTACACGCAGACTCGGGCGGCGATCTTTCCGACGATGACGTTCTCACGGATCGACGTCGTGGCAGATGCGGGCAACCTGCCGCCCGAGCAGATGCACGTCAGCATCGGGATTCCTTTGGAGCGGGCGTTCCTCGGCCTGCCGTTCGTGCAGCGCGTCCTCACGACGTCGGCGCAAGGCAGCACGGAGCTCGCCGTTCAGTTCGACCCCAAAACGAACGCGCAGACCGACCTGCAGTACGTGGAAGCGGCCGTGGCGCGTACCCGCTCTGCGCTTCCACCGGACGCGAACGTTCAAGCGAACATCATCTATCCTCAGAGCGAGCCGATCCTGGAGTACGGCCTGACCTCCCGGACCTTCTCGCAGACGTTACTGAACGAATACGCCAGCTTGAATATCGTTCCGGAGATTTATGGCATTCGAGGATTGTACCGGGCCCTCGTGGTCGGCGGTCCGCAGCGAGAGTATCACGTCGAGCTCGATCCCGCCGCGCTCGCGTCCTCGAAGCTGACGCCAGCGAACGTGGTGAACGCCATCGCGGCGGCCAACGACATCGCTGCCGTCGGCATCTCGCAGGCGTACTCGCAGCGTAGCGCCCTGCTCGTGGACGCGCAACTCCGCAACGCCGCCCAGCTGGAGCGCATCGTCGTTCCGACCATCCAGGGCCCGGGCGTCACCGTCGGCTCGCTCGGGGCGGTGCGCCTTGGAACCGCTCCGGAGAGCGTCCAAATGTCGATCGACGCGACCCACGGCGTCGGCCTCAACGTCTATGCGCTGCCGGGGGCGGATCAAGTTCGACTCGCGGACGCCGTGAAAGCGCGCGTGGCGCGCGTCGCGTCCAGGCTTCCGGCGGGCATAGGGATTCGCCGGTTCTGGGATTCGACGAAGATCATCGTCGACTCGCAGAAGAGTTTACGCGATGCAATTCTGATGGGAGCCTTGCTCGCCATCGGCGTAATATTCTTTTTCTTGCGTAACGCGCGCATCACTGCGGTTGCGGCGCTGGTGATCCCTGCGGCAATGGCGATCGCCGTGCTCGCGATTCACCTGTTCGGCGAATCGCTGAATATCATGAGCCTCGGAGGCCTCGCGATCGCCGTGGGTCTGATCATCGACGACGCGATCGTCGTGGTCGAGGCGATCGCGCACACGTTACACGACGTTGCGCGGATCTCCGTGCAGGATGCGGTGAGAGCGGCGATGCGCAAGCTCGTCGCGCCGATGACCGCGTCGACGTTGGCTACCGTGGTGGTCTTTGCACCGCTCTCACTGGTCGGCGGCGTGCCGGGCGCGTTCTTTCAATCGCTCGCGCTGACGCTGACGTGCGCTCTGGTCGTCTCTCTTGGGCTCGCGCTCTTCGTAACCCCCAGCCTGTTTCGCCGCCTTTTGGCAACGCGCGTGCCTCGGCTCGAGAGCGAGGGCATTCATCGCGTCTTGGATCGCTACGAGCCGGTTCTGCGCTGGGCGCTTGCAAATAGGCGCGTCGCGTATGCGATGGGCGGCGGCATCCTCCTGGTCACCCTCGCGCTTCTGATGACGTTGCCGACAGACTTCTTGCCGAAGCTGGACGAAGGCCAGTTCGAAATGATCTACCGGATGCCGGTCGGCACGACGCTAGCCGCTTCCGATGCTGCAGCGCTGGCGGTGGAACGGATCGTGCTGCGCGATCCTGCGGTCGTCGCCGAGGGGCGTTTTACCGGCATCGACACGAACGGATACTCACCGACGCCTGTGCGCAACGGAACGTTCCGCGTGATGCTCGCGCCGCTCGGGCAACGCAGCGCATTCGACGCGGTCGCAAATCGGCTGCGCGATGGGATCGCGGCCGCCGTACCGGCGATGCAGCTCGACATCCATCAGATCCTCGAAGATATGATCAACGACGTTTCGGGGGCGCCGGCTCCGATTCAGGTCGTGATCGGCGGCTCCGATCAAAACGTGCTCGTGCAGACGGCAACGCGCGTTGCGGCGACGATTTCGCGCGTTCCGGGCGTCGCAGACGTCTTCTCCGGCGTACGGAGAGACGACCCCACGATGCGCTTAGAGCCGAACTTCGCGCGCCTAGCGCGCATGGGCGCCGACACGCCCGCGCTGGCGCAGGCGTTGGCGGCGGGAGCGCAAGGCACGATTGCCACGCAGCTCCCGGAGCAGACGATGCTCGTTCCGGTCAGGGTCGCGATGGCCGGCGCCGCCGGCAACGCCGGTGCCGTTGCAAACGCCGTCAACGTCGCCGGGGATGCGATTGCGTTCACACAGATCGCCAGTGCACGGATGGATCGCTCAACGACCGACGTCACCGACATCAACGGCGTGCGATCGATGATCGTTACCGCAAACGTCGGAGGGCACAGTCTTTCCACCGTCGTGGCCGGGCTGCGTCGCGCCATAGCGGCGTCGAAGGTCCCTCCCGGCTATACCGTGCACATAGAGGGCGCCTATCAAGCGCAACAAGAGTCCTTTCGTCAGTTTGCAGAGGTCATCGGCATCGCGTTGGTTCTCGTTTTCAGCGCGATGCTCGCGTCGTTCAAATCTTTTCGGCAGCCGATCGTCATCCTGACGGCGGTTCCTCTCGCGCCGATCGGGGTAGCACTCGGTCTCGTGCTGACCCATACGCCCTTCAACGTCTCGTCATTCATGGGCTTGTTGTTGCTGATCGGATTGGTCGTGAAGAACGGCATCCTGCTCGTCGATGCGGCCAATCGCTTTCGACGAGAAGGAAACGACGTGACCGAGGCGCTCGTGCTCGCCGGCCGGGAACGTTTGCGGCCGATCCTCATGACGACGTTCGCGACCATCGGTGGGCTCTTGCCGCTGGCCTTCGGAATCGGAGCGGGTGCCGCGATGGAACGGCCGCTCGCGATTGCCGTCGTCGGCGGGCTTTCGACGGCGACCGTCTTCACGCTGATTCTGATTCCGGTGATGTACGCTGCGCTGTGCACCGCAGAGGAGCCCGCGATATGAGAGCGCGCCGAGCCGTCGCCCTGATTGCCGCGCTCATTGCCGGCGCGGGTGCGACTCCGACTAGAGGCGTGCCGGCATTCGCCGCGTTGTCGCTCGCGGGCGCGGAGTCGACGACCATCGCGCGCGACGTATCCGTCCAAGAAGCTTACGCTGTCGTCGCGCAGCGGTCCGCCCTGCTGCACCTTGCGCGCGTTCGGGCCTATCCTCATCTCGTCGGCGATTACAGCCTTTCCGCGCAAGCTGGGACCACGCCGAACTCCACGCTCGAGCAGCATCTATTGAGCGTAGGAGCGGGAATCTCTTTGAACGACATCCTCGCGAGCGCACAGGCGACTCGCTCCGCTGCCGGCGACGTGCTCGCGTCGCAACGACAGGCGGATGCCGCTGTGCTCGCCGCGCGCGAGCGGGCGGTGCGATTGTACTACGGTGCACTCTCTGCCGTGGCACTCGAGACCTTTCGGGCCGCCGAGCTTGCTGGCGCCCTGCGTGACCGGAACGCTGCTGCGCTTCGCGCGCGCAGTGGTGAAGCTCCCGAGCTCGACGTGATTCGAGCGGACGTCACGCTGGAACAAGCGCGAGCCGACCTCGCGCTGGCAGCCGCGCAGCGCGTTGACGCCATCGGAGCGTTGGCGTCGGCAACCGGCGTCGAAGCAGCGAGCCTAGCGACAATCACGACCGAGCCCGGACCGCCAGCCACGCGCGGCGGAGTCGACGCGTACGTCTCTCGCGCGCTCGCACAGAGGCCTGAGATTGCCGCGCTCATGGCGTTGGTCGCGGCACGCCGAGCTGACGTCTCTCTCGCCAAACAGAGCGCGCTTCCGAGTGTGACGGCCAGCGGCGGAGTACAAGGAGGGGCAGACACCGGTCAACCCATTCACGGATCCGTGGCGGGGGTGCACGTCGATCTCCCGCTGGGATCGCCGGCCTCGTCGAATACGCAGATCGCGCGCGCGCAGCTCGATGCCGTCAGCGCGCAGCTTATCGACGTTCGGAGAACGATCGCGCTGGAGGTTGCCGCCGCCTTCGGTGATGCTCACGCAGCGGATGCGTCGGCGCAAGCCGCCGCAGCGGCTAGCGAGCAGGCCGCGCGCGCGTTGCGCGCGGTCGAATTAGGATATCGCGAAGGTGCAAGCTCGAGCCTCGACGTTGCCGACGCGCGGCGCACGTACGTGCAAGCATCGGTCAACGCGGTCGTGGCGGAGTACCTACGGGCGCAAGCGTATGCAATCTTGGAGGTCATCGTTCCATGAAACGACCGTTCGTCATCGTCGCGGTCGCTGCTGTCGGCGTCGTTCTCATCACATGGCTGGTCGTGCGAAGTCATCGCGGCGTCGTAATGCCGGCCGCGCAGCAACAGGTTCCGGTCGCGATCGTACGCTACGGGAGCGTCGATGAGACGATCGAGCTCGCGGGTCGCGTGGGGCCGGCCGCCGGCACGCAGACGAAGCTCGCCTTTTCGATTCCCGGAACCGTCAGCGGCATCGACGTAAGCCTCGGACAGCACGTGCAAAGCGGCACCATCTTGGCGCGGCTCGACGCGCGGCCTCTCGCGCTTGTCGCACAACAAGCGCAAGCCCAAGCGCAGGCCGCGGCGGCTCAGGAAGCGTACGCGCGCATCGACCGGATATCGGTGAGGTTGCGCGTAGACGAGGCCGAGCTTGCGCGTCAGCGCGTTCTTCTCGGCGCGGGCGTGGTTGCGCGCCGCGACCTCGAGGCGGTGCAAGCCACGGTTGCGAGCGATCGCGCGGACGTGCAGAGCGCGCGCGACGCGCTTGCGGCCGCCGAAGCGACGGCAGCCGCGGCAAGTGCTCGTGCGTCGTCCGCGCAGTACGATCTCTCGCGCTCGGCGCTGCGGGCGCCCTTCGATAGCGTGGTCGTCGGTGTCTACGCCCAACCGGGGCAAGTAGTAGACGCGACCGTTCCCATCGTTGCCGTCGCGGCGGCACAAACGTACGTCGCGACGCTCGACGTCCCGGTTACGGACGTTCCACGCATTGCGAGTGGGGATCTCGTTCATGTGAACGCCGCCGGGAGAACGTTCGATGCGCGCATCGGTGCGGTGGCGCCGGCGGTCAATCCTGCGACCGGTCTAGCAGAGCTCAGCGTTGAAGGCATTCCAAGCGACATCCCACCGGGAACCCCGATCGACGCGCGCGTCGTGTACGGCCACGCTCGCGGGCTCGTCGTACCGCAGAGCAGCCTCATCGCCGACCCGCAAACCGGGAAGCTGCTGACGTTCGTCGAGTCGCACGACCGGAGCGGCACTCAACGCTTCACCATCCGCAACGTGAGCGTCGGCGCGCAGGACGCGCGCTCTGCGATCGTCGGCGGCCTGTACGCCGGCGAGCGCGTTGCATCGCAAGGAACGATAAACTTACTGGCGCCGCCGTCAGGCGGCGATTGAACCCTGGATTCCGTTGAGGAGCGGACTCGATTTGGACTCCCAGCACGGCAGCCTTTCGGGCTTCCATGCCGCTCGCATAGGAGAATCCCTTTCCATCCGGTACAGCTTCTCAAGGCGGGGGCCGGTCCCACATGGTGTTACCCGATGCCCTCTGATGAAGGAGGAGCCGTGCGTTCGAAAACAGCGTTCTGTCTCGCACTCTTCGCCGCGTGTACCGTGGCGGCATGGGCGGCGACGCCTGCCGAACGAGCTGCCGTAGCGGCGCTCGTGCACTACGAGCGCGCTCACTACGGCAACACGGATGTGGAGCAGCCCGTATGTTTCATCATCCAGAGTTGGGCGCAATGCTCGTTCGGAACGGGCCACGGAAACGCGGAAGTCAATGCTTGGCTTCGTTATAAGAGCGGCAGCTGGCGTTTCTTGGGCTCCGGTGGCGGCGTCACGAACGCGCAGATGTTGGAGAAGTCGTACGGCATTCCGCCGGCGATCGCGCGCGCGTTCCAAGCAAAGCAGTAACCCGCCTCTCGAATATGCCGCCGCGCGAATGGCGCCAAGTATAGCGATGTCGGATGGTGGGCGGTATTGGGATTGAACCAATGACCTCTTCCGTGTCAAGGAAGCGCTCTCCCACTGAGCTAACCGCCCGTCCTTCGACGCAGCCTGGACGACAGCGGGTTATTCGTAGTTCTGCGGCGGCCCTGCTTCGAAGGCCGCGATGGAGGAGCGCCATTCGTCTGGGACTCGAATGGAGTGCCCGTGGCGAAAGTCGTACGCGACGAGCACGGTCTTGCCGAGCGCTGCAACGTAGTCGTGGTCGCGGCTCCAGATCTCGTGGCTCATCTCGAAGGACTTGTTGCCGACGTGCGACACCTTGCAGCCGACGGTGACCTCTTCATGGTACCGAAGCTGCTGCTGATACGTGAAGTCGAGCTGGGCGAGAATCATGCCGCGTTCGCCGTTGATCGGCTCTTGTACCACGCGCGTGAAGTACTCACACCGAATCGTTTCGATCCAACGGATATAGGCGACGTTGTTGACGTGCTGGAGCATGTCGACGTCCGACCACGGCACGGTGAAGGTCCAGAGCAGAGGGAAGCCGCTGATCATGGCGCGCGCATTCTCCGCTGGACAGATTGGGTCCGGCAGGGGTAGGATAACGCCTGTCCAAGACGAGGGGCTGCGCTGCTGAAAGTGGCCGGTGACGTGGGCGCGTAGCTCAGTGGGAGAGCATCCGCTTCACACGCGGGGGGTCGTTGGTTCAATCCCAACCGTGCCCACCACCGTGGCGCTGTAGCTCAGTTGGTTAGAGCGCCGCCCTGTCACGGCGGAGGTCGTGGGTTCGAGCCCCATCAGCGTCGCCAGTTTGGTAGCGGGCGCACCGTACGAACGATGCGCCCGTGTACGGGAGCCGAGCCAAGGTAGCTCAGTCGGTAGAGCACGCGCCTGAAAAGTGCGGTGTCGGCGGTTCGATTCCGCCCCTTGGCACGCCGTCGCGAGCGCCCGCAATGCGGGCGCTCGCTCATTCTCTAGCGGGCGAGCTCTGCGAGAGCCTGAAAGAGCTTGCGAAGTGCCACGACGATCGCGACGCACGCGCCGATTGCGATGGCGATGCGCTCGATCTGCGCTTCCTTTTCTCGTGTCTCGTCAACGTTCTTCATCATCGATATCGTCACTCCAGCGTTCGGTGGAAGAAGTCCACCGAGCGGCGCCACGCCGTCTCCGCCTCCTCGTGTTTGTAATTTCCCAGACCCTTAGGATTGCAGAAGGCGTGTCCGGCATCGTACCGATAGAACTCGTATGGCACGTTGCCCGCCTTGAGTCGCTCTTCGAGCGCATCGACGGTCGCAATATTGAAGAACTCGTCGTGGAGCGCCCAGTGCCCCATCAAGGGAATGCGAATCTTCGACGGGTCGCCCGCTTCCGGCGGCGGGCAGCCGTAGTAGACGACGGCCGCGTCGAACTCCGGCACGTACATTGCAGCGAGAAGCGCGAGCGCGCCCCCCATGCAGTACCCGGTGACGCCGACCTTGGAACTGCGCTGTTTCAAGAACTGCGCCGCACCACGCGCATCCTGGTTCGCCGCGTCGCCGAAGTCCAGGCCCTGCATCAGATGATTGGCTTCGTCGCCCGTTGCAGCGACACGTCCGCGATAGAGGTCGGGGACCAAGACCCTGAAGCCTTCGGAGGCGAGGCGCTCCGCGGTATGCTTCATCTGGTCGTTGACGCCCCACCACTCCTCGAGCATGACGACGCCCGGAGCGGCAGGCCGATCCGGCGGCTCGGCCAGATACCCGGGAGCGCGCTTTGCGTCGGGACGGGCGAACTCGATCATCGACCCCATGAGGCGTCCTTTAGGCGACGCCTTCCTCGGCGTCCTGTCGATCCATGTTGGAGGCCTTGTCGTTCGTGAGCCAGGCGTTTGCGGCGCGGACGCCCTCGGCCGGAACGCGCTCTTCGAACCAGCGAAGAATCTCCTCGTCGGTCGTGTGCGCGCGTATCGCAGCATTGAACTGCTCGGGAGTCACTCCCCAGCGTTCCAGCACCCCGCGATCCATCGGGCACGGATAGATGTAGTCGTGGATCGCGCCGGCCGCCGCTGCGCGCGCCTTGTCGAAGACGCGCAGGAGCCACAGCGCCCCTCCTGCAGACTCCCGACCTCGCCGTGGAAATGTCGTACCGTCGCGAAAATCAGTAGGCATGCGGCCCATAACCTCCGGCGTTCGGAGCGGGTTGCCGCCGCCGAGCGCACGAATCCGCGGCGAGAGATGAGCGTACTTCGGCTCGGGGACTCTTCACGCTGGCATGCGACGATCGCTGTTCTCGCAGCTGCAGCCCTCTACGCGCTGCTTCCTCCGAACTACACGATCGGGCCGGCGTGGATCGCCCCGATGATGGTGCTGATCGTGCTCGTTCCGCTGCTGGTCATGCGTGTTCGCGGCGCGGAATGGAAGCTCCAGCGCGCGGCGTCGATCGTGCTCATCGCGATCGTGAACTTCTTCAACGCCACGTCGGTCGTGCTGCTCGTCTACTATCTGCTCGCTGCCTCCCGCCATCAAACCGGTGCAGAACTCCTGACCGCCGGGGCGCAGATTTGGATCACGAACGTCCTCGTCTTCGCCCTTTGGTACTGGGAGCTTGACGGCGGTGGGCCGTACCCGCGGTCGCTGCATGCCTCGGCACGCGAAATCGCCGACGCGGACTTCCTCTTTCCGCAGATGGCCGCCAACCCCGGACAGGCCGCGTGCATTGCAGCCGACTGGAAGCCGCAGTTCGTCGACTACCTCTACCTCGCTTTCGTGACCGCAACCGCGCTCAGCCCTGCCGACGTTATGCCGCTCAGCCCTATGGCAAAGATGCTCATGCTCCTGGAAGGCTTGATCTCGCTCGTGACCCTGGCGCTCGTGCTGGCACGCGCGGTCAACGTCCTCGCATAGCTTCCCTAGGATGGCCGGGCGAGCGGAACGAACCGAGGGGGGCCGTGGCGCGCGGGTATGATGTAATGGTAGCCTGCGACCTTCCCAAGGTTGATGCGTGGGTTCGATTCCCACTACCCGCTCCACGTTTCGGCGACGTAGCCAAGTGGTAAGGCAGAGCTCTGCAAAAGCTCCATCCGGCAGTTCGAATCTGCCCGTCGCCTCAAACTCCCAGAAGTCCTCGACATGCGCGTCGCCGTAGTAGGCGCTGGGGCCATCGGCGGTTTTTTGGCAGCCGCGCTCGCTCGCTCGGGCATCTCGACTGCCGTGGTCGCGCGGGGCGAACACCTCGACGCGATCCGCGCGCAAGGCGTGCGCGTCGATAGCGATCTTGGCTCGTTCAGCGCGCGCGTCGACGCGGCAGCGGACCTGCGCGATCTCGCTCCGGCCGACGCGCTGCTGTTGACCTTCAAGGCGCATCAGTGGCCGAGCTTTCTCGAACAACTCGCGCCGTACGCCGGCAGAAGCGCGCCCATCGTAACCATGCAAAACGGCATTCCGTTTTGGTTCGAGCGTAATCCGCCGCTCGAGTCCGTCGACCCCGGCGGGCGAATCGGTGCGCTCTTCGACGACGCGCAGACGATCGGAGGCGTCGTGCACGTCTCGGGGCACGTGGCCGAGCCCGGTCGCGTCGTGCAGAGCGGCGGCCTTCGCTACATACTCGGCGAGGCGATCGGAACAAACGGCACGCGCGTAGCGGAGATTGCGAGCGTGCTGCGTACTGCCGGCCTCGCCGTGGAGGTCGACGACGCTATTCGTCGCGCGCTGTGGTTCAAGCTCGTTGGGAATGCGAGCCTCAACCCCGTGAGCGCTGCGACGCACGAGACCATCGGGCAGATCGTGCGCGATCCGCCGGTTCTTGCGCAGGTGCGCGCGCTGATGTGTGAAGTGCTCGACGTCGGCAAGCGTCTGGGCTTGGTGGGCAACGTGGAAGAAGAGGCTGACGCGCGTATCGCGTATGCGTCGCGCCTCGACGATGTGAAGACTTCGATGCTGCAAGATCTGGAGGCGGGCCGCCCGCTCGAGCTCGATCCGATTCTCGGAGCGGCGATCGAGCTTGCAGATCGGCGCGGCATCCCGGTGCCGCGCCTGCGCGCCATCGCCGAGCAGCTGCACGAGCTCGCGTCTTAGGCATTGCGCGTTGCTTGCCCGCCGCATCATCCCATGTCTGGACGTCAAAGACGGGCGCGTCGTCAAGGGCGTGAACTTCGTCTCGCTGCGCGATGCAGGCGATCCGGTTGGGCTGGCAGCGCTCTACGAGAGCCGCGGTGCCGACGAGTTGGTCTTTCTCGACATCACCGCGACGATCGAAGGGCGCAAGGCGACGCATGAGGTGGTACGGGCCGTGGCCTGCGATCTGTCGATTCCGTTTGCCGTCGGGGGCGGCGTTGATGGCGTGGAAGAGGTGCGCGCGCTGCTACGAGCCGGGTGCGACAAGGTGTCGCTCAATAGCGCTGCGGTTCGCGACCCGGACGTGCTGCGCCGCGCTTCGGCGGAGTTCGGCAGCCAATGCATCCTGCTGGCGATTGACGCGCGCCGGCGAGACGGCGGCTGGGATGTTGTGATCGACGGCGGCCGCACGCCGACCGGCCGCGACGCGATCGCGTGGGCGAACCAAGCCTGCGGGCAGAGCGGTGCGGGCGAAGTGCTGCTGACGTCGATGGATCGCGACGGGACGCGATCGGGCTACGATCTGGAGCTCACGCGCGCCGTTCGCGCTGCGGTTCCCGTGCCGGTCATCGCCTCGGGCGGCGCCGGATCGCTGGAGGACTTCGCGCGCGTCTTTATCGAGGCGGAGGCCGACGCCGCGCTTGCGGCATCGCTCTTTCACTTCGGCGAGATCGACATTCCCATATTGAAGGAAGCGCTGGCGAAGCGCGGCATTCCCATTCGACCATGGACCTCGCAGGGCTGAAGTTCGACGATCGCGGTCTGCTCCCGGTGATCATCTCTGATGCGTGTACCGGTGACGTGCTGACGCTTGCCTGGGCAAACCGCGACGCCCTCGAGCGCACAGCGCAGACGCGCGAGGCGCACCTCTTCAGCCGTAGCCGAGAACGCCTGTGGCGTAAAGGTGAAGAGAGCGGGAACGTCCAGCACGTCGTCGAGATGGTGGCGGACTGCGACGGTGACGCCGTGCTCTATCGCGTCGATCCGAGCGGCCCTGCGTGCCACACGGGCGAGCGGAGCTGCTTCCATACGACGCTGCTGGAGCGAGAACGGGACTGCGTTGCAGGCGACTTTCTCCGCGCCGTCGCGTACCTGCAGCGCGTCCTTCACGAGCGGAAGACGTCCGCGCCGGCCGGCTCGTACGTCGCAACGCTCTACGCCGGCGGAGTCGATCGAATCGGGAAGAAGGTTGGCGAAGAGGCGACCGAGGTCGTCATCGCGGCGAAGAACGCCGCCGACGACCCCGTTGTGTGGGAGGCCGCGGATTTGCTCTTTCATCTGTTCGTGTTGCTCCAAGCACGCAACATCTCCATCGACCGCGTCGGAGCGCATCTGCTCGAGCGTGCGCGGTAGCGACCCGATCGCTGCGCCCACGGCAATCGACGAGTTGGAGGGCGTCGGTGAGAAGTCCGCGCGGCTCTTTCGCGCGCTCCGCATCGAGAGCGCACGCGATCTACTCGACTATTTTCCGTTTCGCTACGACGATCTCCGCGAGCCGATGCCCGCCGCGAGTTTGCGCGACGTCGCGCCCGACGAGCATGCGGAGGTCAACGCGCTCGGCCGCGTCGTCGGCGTACGCGAACGGCGCGCCCGCAGTCTCGAGATCGTCGAGGTGCGGGCGGAAGACGAGAGTGGTGCGTTCATTGCGAAGTGGATTGGACAACGGCGGTTCGTCATCGGCCGCTTTCGCGAGGGGATGCGGCTCTTCGTTCGTGGTCGCCTCGAGCGCTCGCTGGCGGAGCCCATCGTGAACGTTACGCAGTATCGCATGCTTGGGGAGGACGAGCGGTACCGCGGCGAGTTGGTCCCCGTCTACCGCGCGAGCAAGGAGCTTCCGACGCGCAAGATCGGGCTCGTAGTGAGGAAGAATCTCTCGCTTCTGCTCCAGCTCGCGGGCGAGGACGTGGTTCCAGCGGCTCTGGCGCAAGAGCGCAATCTCCCGCCCTTGCACGACGCCTATCGCGCGGTCCACGCACCGCAGACGCCCGAAGAAGCGGAACGCGCGCGCGCGCGTTTTGTCTTCGCGGAGTTTCTGGTGCTCGCTGCGGGCGCGCAACTGCGCCGCCTCCACCGAGAGCGGGAGCACGACGCGGCAGCACTGCAGCCTCCCGCGTCTTTACTCGACGAACTGGAGGCGACGCTGCCGTTCGCGCTGACGAACGCGCAGCGACGCGCGATCGGTGAGATCTGGAGCGACATGTCGCGAGACGTTCCCATGAATCGTCTGCTGCAAGGCGACGTCGGCAGCGGCAAGACGCTCGTCGCAGCCGCCGCGGTGCTGCTCGCGGCGCAAAACGGCTTTCAGTCTGCACTGATGGCGCCGACCGAGATTCTCGCGACGCAACATGCGCAGAAGCTGAGTCAGCTGCTCGTGCCGTTTCATATAAACGTGGAGCCGATCCTAGGAAGCCAAGGGCAGCGGGCACGTCAAACGGCCGTGGACCGCATTGCCGGCGGAGAAGCCGGGCTCGCCGTCGGGACGCACGCGCTGCTAACCGAGAACGTAGAGTTTTCACGACTGGGCCTCGCGATCATCGACGAGCAGCAGCGCTTTGGGGTCGAGCATCGCGCGCGGTTGCGCGCAAAAGGCGTCGCACCGCACACGCTGCACATGACGGCGACGCCGATTCCGCGCACCCTCGCGCGAGTGCTGTACGCGGACCTCGATGAGTCTCGTGTGGACGAGATGCCTCCGGGTCGGCTCGCGGTGAAGACGTTTGCGGTGCGGGCGTCTCGACGCGACGACGTCTATGCGTTCGTGCGCGCGGTCGTGGCGCGGGGAGGCCAAGTGTACGTGGTCGCCCCGGCGATCGACGAGGCCGAAAATGGGGCGACCGGCGCTGTCGGTGTGTTCGAGCACCTGCAGCGCGACGTTTTTGCCGATCTGCGCTTGGGGTTGGTGCACGGCCGTCTCGGTGCGCGTGAGAAAGAAGCGACAATGCAGCGATTCCTGCGCGGCCAGATCGACGTCCTCGTAGCGACAACGGTCATCGAGGTGGGCGTCGACGTTCCAAACGCCCAGCTCATGGTCGTGCTCGACGCCCAACGGTACGGGCTCGCGCAGCTGCACCAACTTCGCGGGCGCGTGGGACGCGGAGCTGCGCAGTCGTCGTGCGTCCTCGTCTATCCCGACGACCGCGACGAGACGCAGCGCTTGGCGATCCTCGCGCAAAGCAACGACGGCTTTGCCATCGCCGAAGCGGACTTGGAGATACGCGGATCGGGAGAGTTCGCGGGAACCGTGCAGTCGGGCAAAGACGCGTTACGGTTTGGAGACGTCGCGCGAGACTTCGCGATCTACGCCGAGGCTCGAACTGCCGCGGAGCAGATCATGCGTGACGACCCCGCGCTCGGGGAGCCTGCGAATGCGGGGCTGAGGGCCGCGCTCGACGCGACGCCCTCACTGCACGTGCTGCTGACGTCGTCCTAGGAATCAGCACTTGCCTGAGCGCGCAAGGTGCGGCGCCGCTTCGGTTTGAAAGCCGCCGTATGCCCCGCGCCTTGATTCGCCTGCTGCTTTGCTGCTGCTCGCTCCTGCCGCTCGCGCTCTCGACGCGCTCGGCCGGTGCGCAAGGCGTGAGCGTCACGCGTGCGACGCTCGCAAACGGACTACAGGTGGTCGTCGTGCACGATCCGCTCGCCCCGGTGGTCACGGCGGTCATGAACTATCGCGTCGGCTCCGACGAGCAATCGTTGCCGGGCTTGGCGCACGCGACCGAGCACATGATGTTTCGCGGCAGCGCGACGCTGTCGTCCTCGTCGTTCATGGACGTCGTCAGCATGACCGGCGGCAACTTCGACGCGGACACGCGCAACGACGTCACGCAGTACTATTTTACGGTTCCGGCACGGTATCTCGATATCGCGCTACGACTCGAGCGCGCGCGCGCGACCGGCCTCTCGATGGCGCAGAGTCAGTGGAACCAAGAGCGGCTCGCGATCACGCAAGAGGTTACTCAAGACAACTCCAATGCGATCTACCGGCTCTTCACGAAGATGTCGCAGCGCATGCTGGCCGGAACGCCATACGCGCACAACACGCTCGGCACGATTCGCGCCTTCGCGAGAGAGATCAACCGGCCGCAGCTACTCTCGTTCTATCGCACGTGGTACCATCCGAATAATGCCGTCTACGTCATTGCCGGCGACGTCGATGGCCCGAGTACGATCGCAGCCGTGCGGCGCATCTTCGGCGACGTGCCGGCGGCGCCGCTGCCGCGCCGCCCCACGGTGCGCCTGCGGCCGCTGACGGCGGTAACGTATCGCGAGTCGAGCGACCTGCCGGTAACCGTCGTCATGCTCGGCTACCGGATGCCCGGCTACCGCAGTCCCGATTACGCCGCGGGACAGATTCTCGGCGACGTGCTGGCGAGCCAGCGCTCAGCTCTCTACGAGCTCGTGGCGCGCGGAAAGATGCTCTACACGACGTTCCAAGCCGACTCGTACGCGCGAACGTCGATCGGCGTCGTGTTTGGCGTCGTACCGGTAACGGCGAACGTGCAGGACGCTGCAGCGGAAATGCGCGCCGCCATAGATCGGTATCGCCGTAGCGGCGTGCCGCGAGACCTCGTCGCGGCTGCGAAGCGTCGCGAGATCGCGCAGCGCGAGTTCTCCCGCAGCTCGGTGCAAAGCCTCGCGTTCGATTGGAGCGACGCGCTCGCAGTGCAGGGCCTGCAGGCTCCCGACGACGCGATCGCCGCGTTCGGCCGCGTGACCGAGGCGGACGTAAACCGCGTCCTGCGCAGCGACCTCGCCGCCTCGCGTACGGTGAGCGCTTACGCGGTGCCGCACAACGCTGGTGCGCCCAGCATGGGATCGTCCGGTCTCGCTGCGGAGACGAACCGCATCGCGCCGACGAGTCACGCGCAGCTTCCGCCGTGGGCCCGCAACATTCTCGCCCATCCGCGCGTTCCTGCGCAGACGCTCTCGCCTGCGTCGTTCACCCTCGCAAACGGTCTGCGGGTCGTCATTCAGCCGGAGACGAGCTCCCACAGCGTGACGCTGAGCGGAACGATCCGAAACGATCCGCAAGTACAGGAGCCGGCTGGAGAGGACGGCGTGGCCGGCGTAACGTCGGCGCTGCTGCCGTACGGCACGACGACGTATAGCCGTCTGGGCTACCAGACCGCGCTGGACGCGATCGCCGCCGACGTCAACACCGGTACGGACTTCTCGCTGCGCGTGCTCGCGTCAGATTTCGATAGAGGTGTAGCATTGCTCGCAGACGACGAGCTGCACCCGGCGCTCTCTACGGCAGACTTCGCCATCGTCAAGCGGCAGGAGGCGCAGGCCCTCGTCGGCGAGGCAAACTCACCAGACCATCTGACGGACGTGGCGCTCGCCGACGCCCTCTATCCGCCCGGCGATCCAGCGCGCCGCTTCGCGACGGCAGCGAGCGTCGATGCGCTGACGCTGGACGACGTTCGCAACTGGTATGCGGCTGCGTACCGGCCCGACCTCACCACGATCGTGATCGTCGGCGACGTAGGCCCGCAGCACGCGCGCTCCGTGATCGAGCGATACTTCGGCGCGTGGCGATCGGTAGGCCCCAAACCACGTACCGAGCCTCCGCCGGTCGGGCTCAACATGCCGTCGGCCATCGTCATTCCAGCGACGGGGCGCGTGCAATCGTCCGTGACGCTCGACGAGACGTCGGGATTCGGCCGAACGTCGAGCGATTGGGCGGCACTCCAAGTCGCGAACACGGTCCTCACGGGCGGTTTCTATAGCTCCTTGCTCTATCACGACGTGCGGGAGGTGCACGGCTACGCGTACGCGGTGGGCAGCAGCATGGATGCGCGGCCGACGCGCTCCAGCGTCACGATTACGTACGCATGCGATCCGAAGAACATTCTGCCCGCGCAGGCTCTCGTCGTGCGCGACCTCCTGCAGCTCCAATCGCGCCCGTTGTCCGCCGATCGGTTGATGCTCGCCAAAGCGCTGTTGATGGGGCGCGTTCCGATCCTGGAGGCAAGCTACGACGGCGTCGCCGCGCAGCTCCTTGACGACGCGTCGCGCGGCCTTCCGCTGGACCAAAATCTCATCGACGCACGCGCAGAACTGCGCGCGACGGCATCGCAGGTGCAGGCGGCGGTGCGGCGATGGATCCGGCCGCGCGATTTCGTGCGCGTCGTCACCGGTCCTGGCCCGGGTCCCGGCGAGTGATTGCCGTGCAAACGTGCGCAATTGCCTTCGATATCGACCACACGCTCGCGATCGATAACAAGCTCGAGCGCATCGCCTTTCTGCGGCTCCTCGCGCGTATCGACGGCGAAGGGGGAAGGCTGCTCGGAACGCTCGACCAAGAGACGAGCGCGATCGACGCATTGTTGGAGCGCCAGCGCAGCGGCGCCTTCACGATCGACGATGCGGTCCGCCGCTTCGTCAGCGAGCGTGGCGTCACGCATACCAAGCCGTTCGTCGAGCACTTTCGCGAGATCGTTCTTTCGCTCGTCGACCACGTCGTCGTGCCGCTTCCGGGCGTACCACGAATGCTCGACGAGCTGCGCGCGCGCGGAATTGCGACGGCGGTGCTCAGCAACGGCTGGAGCCCGCTGCAGCAGCGCAAGGCGGAGCGCGCCGGGTTTGCCGGTCCCGTCCTCGCGAGCGCCGACGTCGGTGCGGCCAAGCCAGATCGCAGCGCCTTCGCCGCGCTCGTCGATCGTCTCGGCCTGCCGGCACAGTGCATTTGGTACGTGGGCGACAATCCACGCACCGACGTCGCCGGCGCACATGCGGCGGGATTACGCACCGCGTGGTACAACGCCGAAGGCCGCAGATACCCGGGCGATCTCACGCCGCCGGATGCGGTAATCGCCGACATCTGCGATGCGGTCGGTCTCGTCACGCTTGCGGTGGGCTCGTAGCGAATGCCGAAGATCACGGGAGGACAACTCGGAAGCCGTAAACTGCGCTCGCCCAAGGGCGGTACGGTGCGGCCGACGCCCGGACGCGTAAAAGAGGCCCTTTTTTCGATCCTCATGCAGCGGGTCGAGGGCGCAAACGTCCTGGACCTGTTTGCCGGGACAGGAGCCATCGGCATCGAGGCGGTCTCTCGCGGTGCGGCGCGCGTCGTTTGCGTCGAGGGGGATCGCGCTATCGCTCACGCGATCGAAGAGGCAGTAGAGGAGTTGGATATCGATAAAACGCTGAGCGTCGTAGCCGCGCCTGCGGAACGCGCCCTCTATCGTATCGAGGGGCCCTTCGATATCGTCTATCTCGACCCGCCGTATGCGAGCGACGTGCCCCTGCATCTCCTGGGGCTCTTGCGCGACCGCCGCTTGCTAGCACCCGATGCAGTCGTCATCTACGAGCATGCGGCCCGCCGCATTCTTCCCGACATACCGGGGTATCGCTCTACCCGCGAAGAAGTCTACGGCGATGTGGCGCTGGCATTTCTCGCTGCAGAAGCATCGTGAAGCTTAACGGGCGTGCGTCCGTTGCGACGCATGCCATCCTTCCCGGTTCGTTCGACCCGCCCACGAACGGGCATCTCGACGTCATCGAGCGCGCGGCGGCGTGCTTCGGCCGCGTAACCGTTGCCGTCGTCGTCAACCCGCAGAAGCGGCAGCCGATGTTCTCGCTCCACGATCGTGAAGCGATGCTGAAGGAGTGCACGGCACGCCTCCCCAACGTGGCGGTGGAACACTTTCGCGGCCTGCTTGCCGACTACGTGAAGCGGATGGAGGCCGACGTGATCGTGAAAGGGCTGCGCGCTGTTTCGGACTTTGAGAACGAGATGTCGACCGCGTTGATGAACCGATCGCTCTCCAACGTCGACACGTTCTTTCTGATGTCCGACCAACGTTACTCGTTCGTCAGCTCCAGCATCGTCAAAGAGGTCTTCTTTCTCGGCGGCGACGTCGCCGCGCTCGTACCCGAGCCCGTCCTGCGCATCATGAGCGCGAAGCGGGCCGCTCGCTCGACATAACGGAGGTTCAGATGTCGGTTTATCGCGTTTTGGACAAGCTCGAGGCATACGTGCGCGAGGGCACGTGGCTCCCTGCCGGGTACCGCATTCTCTCCGAGGAGCGGCTTTCGGAGTTCATCGAGAAGATGCGAGCGACGCTCCCTGAGGAAGTCGGACGGGCAAAGATCATCACGAAGGATCACGAGCGCATGTTGCGCGCGGCGCAAGAGAAGGCGCAGGCGCTCGTGGACGACGCGGCCACTAAACACGAAGAGATGGTCGATCAGCACGAGGTCGTTCAACGCGCGCGCCGCACGGCGGAGGCCGTTCTGCGCGACGCACAGGAGCGCGCGCAGCGGGTTCGCGAGGGTGCCGATCACTATGCAGCGTCGGTCCTCGGCGAGATGGAATCGCGTCTCTCAGGCGCGCTTGGTGCCGTGCGCAAAGGGCGCGATGCGCTCTCGTCTGAGGCGACGACCGGCACGACGAGCGCGCCGCAGCTCGCAGATGCCGCGGCAAAGAGCAAGCGCGCCGCATTCGATCAGGAGCATGCGCCTGCAGACGTCGAAACGGCGACGCTCGAGGCCGTCGAGAGCTGAGCTAAGCTTCCTAGACCGGCGGCGCTTGCACGTTGTGGGCGAAGGCCTCGAGCCTCGCCCGATCGATCGCTTTGACGCGTCCGCGATCGAGCTCTACCGCTCCCGCGTTCTTCAGGCGCAGCAGCGCGCGCGCCGCCATGTCTCGTACGGTTCCTGCGGCCGCGGCGATCTGTGCTTGCGAGAGATGTTCCACGCCGGGAAGGCCGCGGGTCATGCCGATCGAAGCGCGCGCGTAGCCCAAGAGAAACTTTGCGACGCGCTGCAGGACGTGGGCGAACGCAAGGTCGGCGATCGTGTCGATCGAGCGCCTTCGCGCCTGCGACGCGGCGATGAGGAAGCCCAGCGCGAGCTCGGCATCGTTGCGACACGCGTGGATCACCGCTTCGCTTGAAATGGTGAGGAGCGTCGCCTGCGTGAGCGCTTCCGCGCGCGTGGTGGCGCCGCCGCCGTCGAAGGTGCCGCTCTCGTTGATCGTGTCGTGCGCGAGGCGCTCGCCGATCGTATGTGTCTTCCCGTCCGGCGAGAGCAGCGTGTAGATGATCTTGCCGCTGCGCACGATGCCGAGGTACGGCCACACTTCGCCTTCGTCGAAGATCGTCTCGCCCGCTTCATAGGATCGTTCTCCCGTCTGGCTTGCGAGCTCCTTGATCGTCGATGCCTTGGCCGTGGAGAAGGGCGGCACGTGCTGGAGGAACGACTCGACGTCGGCGTTCTCGTCGATGCGCTCGAGGCGCACGGTCCAGCGGTTCCCTCCGAAGTTGCGTGCGTCCCATGAAAAGCGGCCTGGGCGCAGCTGCATCATCTCGTTGCGCAGCGCGCGTGGATCGGTCTCCTCGACGATCTCCATGACGCCGCCGAGCTGGAGCTTGTCAAAGCTCTCCACGATGTGCTCCGTCCGCGTCGCAGCCGAGAGCGACCGGGCATCGAGCGTGATGGCGGCGGGACGGGTGAATGGCATTCGCCAGGCCTCCTTAGGGGGCGCGTACGTCCGTGCCTGCCGGAAGGCTCCGCGCTCGCGGGGAAGCCTCAATGCATGTCCGTGAAAGACTCCGACGTCATCGTGGTTGCAGGCGCACGCACGCCGTTCGGCAATCTCGGCGGGGCTCTCTCCGAGCTCAGCGCTACGGACCTCGGCGTGCTTGCGGCGGAAGCCGCAATCGCTCGCTCGGGCGTTCCGAGGGACCGAATCGACGACGTCGTCTTTGGCAATGTGATCCAGACGAGCGTGGATGCAGCGTACATCGCACGCCATATCGGATTGCGTGCCGGGCTGCGCGTCGACGTGCCCGCGCTCGCGGTGAACCGTCTGTGCGGATCGGGTTTGCAGGCGATTCTTTCAGCGGCACAGTCGCTCGTGCTCGGTGACGCACGCTACGCCTTGGCCGGCGGCAGCGAGTCGATGAGCCAAGCGCCGCACGTGGTTCGCGGCGCGCGCAAAGGACTGCGTTTGGGAGCGGACGTTCGCTTCGAGGATTCGCTCTGGGAGGCGTTGACGGACTCGTACAACGGCATGCCGATGGCCATTACCGCCGAGAACCTCGCATCGCAGTACGACGTGACGCGCGCGCAGAGCGACGAGTTCGCGCTGCAGAGTCAGGAACGTGCGCTCTCGGCGCGGGCGTCGGGTTTCTTCGACGAAGAGATCGTGCCGGTACGCGTCTACGGCCCGAAGGGGGAATCGGTAATCGGTGCAGACGAGGGACCGCGCGCCGGGGTGACGCTCGAGCGTCTCGCCACGCTGCCGGCGCGCTTCAAGCCCAATGGCATCGTCACCGCGGGAAACGCGAGCGGTATTAGCGACGGCGCGGCTGCCGTCGTGCTGACGACGGTGCGCCAAGCGCGGGCGGACGGCATCGCGTGGCTCGGGCGCCTAGCGGGCGCAAGCGTGCTGGGCGTCGATCCCGACCTGATGGGCATCGGTCCCGCGTACGCAATTCCGAGGGCACTGCAGAATGCGGGCATCGGAGATGAGGACCTGGCGGTGATGGAGATCAACGAAGCGTTTGCGCCGCAGGTGCTCGCCTGCATGCGCGAGCTGCGGCGCGACCCGTTCGCGCAAAACGTCAATCCGCACGGCGGCGCGATCTCACTCGGGCACCCGCTCGCCGCGTCGGGCGCGCGCCTCGCGCTGACGACGCTGCACGAGCTGCGCCGCCGGGGAGGCGGTTACGGCGTCGCGTCGGCGTGCATCGGTGGGGGCCAAGGAATCGCCGCGGTCTTCGCCGTGGAGTAGGCGGGCTCGTGTTAAACCGGCTTTGGGATCTGCTGGCGGTCGTCATCGTGCTTGCGATTGCGTGGAAGATATTTCTCGCTCCACGGTCGCTTTCGGTCGCCGCGGCATATCCGGCGCCGCACGCAACGTACCAGCGCCTCGACGGCGGGGAGTTTCGCGTAACGCAGGCGCGGGGAAGCGTGCTCTTCCTCGATTTCTACGCATCGTGGTGCGAGCCGTGCCGCGAAGAGCTGCCGAAGGTCGAAGCATACGCTCGTGCGCACCCGTCGGTGGAGGTGGTGCCGGTCGACGTCGGAGAGCCGCGCGTGGTGGCCGCGAGCTTTGCGCGCCGGTTGAATCTGCGTAACGTCGCTCTCGACCCCGAAGCCCTCTCCCGAGGGTTCTTTTCGATCTCCGGGTTTCCGACGATCGTGGCGATCGATCCGCGGGGGCGCGTTCGCGCTACGTGGGCCGGCTATGATCCCCTCGTCGAGAGTACGATGGCACATGCGGTCGCGACGCTCGCGCGCAGCGTAGAGAGCGTTACGCCCCGCTGAAGCGCGGCTTGCGCTTTTCGAGGAAGGCCCGGGCGCCTTCGCTGAAATCTGCCGTCGCGACGAGCCGTGCAAACTCGGTCGCTTCGAGTTCCAAGGCGTCGTCGAGGCTGAGATGAGCGCCGCCGTCGATCGCGCGCTTGCACGCCGCGATGGCGAGCGGAGCCTTTGCGGCGATGAGCGCGGCGATCCGTCGTGCCTCGAGCATGAGATCGCCTTGCGGAACGACGCGCTCGACCAAGCCGATTCGCAGCGCCTCCTGCGCGTCGACGATCTCGCCGGTGAGGCATAGGTACATCGCGTGGGCCCGGCCGACGAGACGCGTGGTGCGCTGAGATCCGCCGTACCCCGGAATGATTCCGAGATTGACCTCCGGCTGCCCGAGCCGTGCCGTCTGGGAGGCGATGCGAATGTCGCAAGCCAACGCGAGCTCGCAGCCTCCGCCGAGCGCGAAACCGTTGATCGCCGCGATGATCGGAACGCGCATCCGCTCCATCTGACGGGTGAGCGCCTGGCCGGTCCGAGCAGCAACCTTCGCCGCGACCGACGATTCCAGCGCCGCAAGCTCGGCGATATCTGCGCCGGCCGCGAAAGCCTTCTCGCCGCTTCCTGTGAGGATCACCGCGCGCATGGCAGGGTCGGCGTCGATGGCACGCAGCGCCGAGGAGAGCTCAGCGAGCAGTGCGCCGTTGAGCGCGTTGAGGACCGCGGGCCGATTCAACGTGACGACCGCAATGCCGCCGGCGCTCTCGATGACGAGGTTCTCGTATCGGTCAGGCATACTCGTAGAATCCCTTTCCGCTTTTACGGCCGTAGCGGCCGGCGAGCACCAGGCGTTTGAGCAGCGGCGGCGGCGCCATCGCCGGATCTTTGAACTCGTCGAACATGATCTCCGCAATGTAATACGTCGTGTCGAGCCCGACGAAGTCGAGCAGCTCGAACGGGCCCATTGGATACCCGCAACCGAGTTTCATTCCCTTGTCGATGTCCTCTTTCGTCGCCACGCCCTGCTCATAGCACCGGATCGCAGAGAGCAAATACGGGACGAGCAGGCGGTTCACGACGAATCCCGGCGTGTCTTGCGCGAGTATCGGCTCCTTATCGAGCCTACGCGAGAAGGCGAAGAGCGTGTCGACGACCTCTTGCGATGTGGCAATCGTCTTCACGATCTCGACGAGCTTCATGATGGGCACGGGATTGAAGAAGTGCAAGCCGGCGACGCGGTTCGGGCGCGTGGTTTTTGCGGCAAGCTCGATGACGCACAGGCTTGATGTGTTCGTGCAGAGGATTGCGTGCGGAGCGAGCAGCGCGTCGAGTCGCGCAAACAGTCCCGCCTTTGCCTCGGCGTTCTCGACGATTGCCTCGATCGCCAGATCGCACTCCTTGAGATCGTCTATTTGCGTCGTCGGGCGAATGCGAGCGAGAACGCGATCGCGCTCGGCTCGATCGATGCGCCCTCGCTCGACGAACCTGTCGAGAGAGGCCTCGATCGCGGACATCCCGCGCCGTAGTGGAGAGTCTTCGACTTCCGCCAGGGTGACGTCGTAGCCCGCCGCGGCGCAGGCTTGCGCGATGCCGTTTCCCATCAAGCCGGCGCCGCAGACGCCGACCGCACGAATCTCCGTCATGACGTGACTCTACCACAAGCGCGCCCGATGACGTATAATGCTTTCATGCGAACGGTCTACCATGAAGCGCTCGAAGGGACGCGGCTCGACGTCGTGCGCCTGGGCGCGCTCGTCGGAGACGCACTGCGTGCGGCAGCCGACGCGCTCGAGCGGCGGAACGCGGCGACGGGGGCGCGCGTCGTGGCAGGCGACGACATCGTGGACGACTTGCGCCGCAAAATCGAGTCGAATTGCATCGAGTTGATCTGGCGACAGCAGCCGGTCGCGGGCGAGCTGCGAGAGATCGCCGCGATGTTGAACCTGGCGACCGATCTGGAGCGGATCGGCGACTATGCCGTGGAGCTGGCAAAGAACGCGATCAAGCTCGCCGACATGCCCTTGCGGCCGCAGCGCGTCGAGATCGACCGAATCGTCGGCGTGGTCCACGGGATGTTGCTCGATGCGATGAGAGCCTACTCCGAGCGCGACGACGCCCTTGCAAGCTCGGTGATCGAGCGCGACGCGGAGGTGGATCGCCTGTACAAACGGAGCATCACCGTCCTGCAAGAAGAGATGCAAGCCGATCCGGAGATCGTTCCTGCCGCGACGCGGTTTCTGTTCATCTTGACGTCGCTCGAGCGCGCCGGGGATAGGGCCGGCAATATCGCCTGGCACACCAAAGACATGCTCGGCCTCGGCTAGTTTTGTTCAGGCTGTTGTCGCCTCGGGGCTCGTTTACCATAGTAAACGTCGCCCGCTCGGCTCCTAAGCCTGAACAAAACTACCTCGAGAGCATGCTGTTGTCGCCTCGGGGCTCGTTTACCATAGTAAACGTCGCCCGCTCGGCTCCTAAGCCTGAACAAAACTACCTCGAGAGCATGCTGTTGTCGCCTCGGGGCTCGTGTACCATAGTAAACGTCGCCCGCTCGGCTCCTAAGCCTGAACAAAACTACCTCGAGAGCATGCTGTTGTCGCCTCGGGGCTCGTTTACCATAGTACACGTCGCCCGCTCGGCTCCTAAGCCTGAACAAAACTAGGTCGAAACCGGATCGAGAACGTGTGACGCCTTTGCCGCGATCTGAGTTTCTCGTTCCCGAGAAGCTCGTGTATCTGAATCACGCTGCCACGGGCATTCTGCCGCGTTGCACGCGCGATGCGTGTACGGCTTTCGTGCAGGCTCAAAGCGAAGGCGGTGTCCTGGGAACGTTTCCATACGAGCTGCGGATGCCGGAGTTTCGCACGAAGCTGGCGGGGTTCATCGGAGCTCAAGGCGATGAGGTCGCCTTTCTGCGCAGTACGAGCGAAGCGACGAACGTTCTTGCGCTGGGCCTTGACTGGGCCCCGGGCGACGAAGTCCTTCTATGCGACAACGAGTTCCCTGCGAACGCGATTCCGTGGCTTGCGCTGCGTTCGCGCGGCGTCGTGGTGCGTTTCATCGAGACCGCGCGCGAACGGATGACGCCGGAGGTGCTCCGGCATTCGCTCTCTGCGCGCACGCGCGTCGTGACCGTGTCATGGGTTTCGTTTGCGGACGGATACCGGCACGATCTCGCCGCACTTGCCGAGATCGCGCACGCGCGTGGAGCGTTTCTCTGCGTCGACGGCATTCAAGGTTTGGGAGTCTTCCCGATGGACGTGGGTGCTTGCAACGTGGACGCGTTCTATGGCGGCGGGCAGAAGTGGATGCTCGCACTACAAGGAATTTCGTATCTGTACGTGGGCGAAAGACTGCGCGAGCGGCTCAGCGTCGCGGCGCCCGGGTGGCGGTCGCTTTCGAACATGTGGGATTTTCTCGACTATGCTCAGCCCTACGCCGGGGACGTGTCGAGATTTGAAGGCGGAACGCCGAGTTTCATCGGCGCCCTCTCGCTGGCTTCATCGGTCGAGTTCTTGGAACGCTACGATCGTCGCGCGGTCGCGGAGCACGTGCTCGCGCTCACCGATCGTCTCGTCGAAGGCATAGAGCGCGCCGGCGCCGAGACCGCCGCTCCGCGGGGGCCGGGCGTCTCTTCGGGCATCGTAACGATCGTTGCGAGCGGCGAGGATCCGGTCGAGCTCGGGCGCAGACTGCAGCGCGAAGGCATCGTCACCACGTATCGAGGCAACGGCATCCGCGTGGCGCCACACGGCTACAACACATTCGAGGAGATCGACGCGCTGCTCGACGCAATCGCGCCTAGTATCCGCCTTCCTTAACGACGCAGGGAGCCATGACCGCTTCCTTCATGCCGTGGATGAGATGCTTATCCGACGGCGCGACCGTCGCCAGCACGCCGCCGAGCGTAACGTTCTGCTCCGCGGCTGTAGCCTGCCCTGAGCTCGTCGAAGGGACGAAATAATAGGGGCAGAGCCGAACGCGCCCCTCGAAGTGCGCGATCTCGTCTTTAGCGCGATCGAAGTACGGCTGGCGCAGGCGCTTGCCTTTGTGGAAGCGCTGCAAGACATACGGCGTGCGTTCGTACGACGCGAGCGCGGTGTCCAGCGCCTGGGCCCACTCTTCCTTGGTGAGGTCGTTGGCAATCTTCACGCCGCGCGATCCCCAAGCAAGTTCTGAGAAGCCCGACGGTTTGGTGACGAAGGTGCGCTCGCTTTTGCCGAGGTCGAGCAGCTGCTTCCAATCGTTCACCGGCACGCCCGATGCCGTGAGATCGTCTAGCGACGCCTGCGGCGGGAGTGGGCGAGGATCGAGAACCCACGTGCGCGGCATGAGCGCGCGAACGCGATCGTACGCGCCGGATCCCATCTCGGCGCGCCAGAGCGCCGCGAGCGCCGGATGGTGCAGGAGCGCGAACGAGAGCTTCTCCTCGAGCTGCGCCTTCGGCGGAGGCGTCATCTTGACGCGGCCGTGACGAGCGGCGTAGAGCATCAGCTCTTGCTTGGGAATGTTGAGGAGATCGAAGAGCTCGAAGTTGCGATAGAGAACGTCGAGCTTCTCTTCGCGGCCGTCGGGGAGCCGAACAAAGAGTGCGTCCTCCGTGAAGACGATGTCTTGCGGAGCGCAGACGTAGACGTTTCCTGCGCGCAAGCGTCGCACTGCGTCGGCGATCCAGTTCATCTCGGCGCGGTAGTCTCCGGACTCATCCGAGACCACGACGGCGGTCGCCGGCTCGGCCACTCCGGATGCGGAGCGCAGCATGCCGGCAAACGCCAGCGGCATACCGTCGACGCCGCCGATCGACTCGATGCCGAGCTTGCAGTATGCTTCGGTCATCGCACCGACGAAGCCGAGGCCGCCCGGAATGCTGTCGAGTTCGGTCGCGACGAACCCATCGTCGGTCAAGAGGAGATCGGGGCGAATGACGCCCGGTAGGTCTTGTTTGAAGCGGTTCTGCCTTGCGAGACGCACGATGTGCTCAGGTTTGCCGAGGTCTAAATAGTCGGCGATGAACGCCGGTGCGGTTCCGCGCGCGCTACGCAGATAGAGCGCATTCAGCGCCCGGTAGAAGGCCAGAAGGTCGGCACCGATTTGCTCGATGCGCGCCGCGCTCTGCGGCGACAATGGAAACGGCTCGGGGCTGATGCGCCAGGCGATTCGTTCGTGCTCGTCCTCGACCCTGAAGAGCCCGGACGGAATCGTCTCGTACAGGAAATGCGCTTGCTCGCGAGCCGTGAGATTGGGTTGGACTGCCGTGCAGGCCATTAGTCGTCTCTCCCGCGGCAACAGTCCGGAATTTTGGGGTCCTTGAAGGCGATATATCTGCGTCGCACGGTCCCCATAAGGTTCCCTGCCGGCCCCCGGGTTTCACCTGCTCGACCGGGGTTTGACGCGGCGGGGTATTCTAGGGGTGGTGTCCATAGATCTCATCGCCCTCGATCTCGACGGGACGCTGCTCGATTCGCACGAGCAGGTCTCCGAAGCCAATCGCGCCGCCATCGCAGCCGCACTCGCGGAGGGCATCCGCGTCGTCCTCGTGACCGGCCGTGGCGTCGAAGCCCCGACGCAGATCTCTCACAACCTCGGGCTGGCGTTGCCGGTCATCTGCTGTCACGGCGCGCTCACGAAAGACATTCAGACGGGGAAGACCATCGGCCACATTCCCGTTCCCGCGATGTATGCGAAGCCGATGCTGGAGTTTGCGGAGGCGAAGGGCATCGACGTCGCAGTGTATCTGGAGGAGCGCTTCTATCGCATGCCGGGAGCGCGCCGCTATATGAGCGACATGCGCGGCCCTGAGTGGCAGGAGATTGCGAGCTTTCGGGATCTCCCGCAGATCGCTCCGACGTTTCTGCGCTTCCTTGGTACGGACGCCGTCTCCACGTTACGCGCGACGTTCGGCGATCTGCCGTTGCACTTCAAGTACGAAACGTGGGGTGAGTTCGAAGAGTGCGCGGTGACGAGCCGTGACGCGACGAAGCGCAATGCGCTTACGAATCTGTGCGCGACGTACGAGGTTCCGCGCGAACGCGTGCTTGCGATCGGCGACTCGCGCAACGACGTGCCGATGCTGCGCTGGGCCGGCATCGGCGTGGCGATGGGGAACGCCGAGCCGGACGTCGCCCGCGCGGTCGGGCGCGTGACGGCGGGGAACGACGACGACGGCGTCGCGCGGGCCATCGAGCGATACGTGCAAAGAGCGCCGTATCGCGCGCGCAGCGCATGACGGTTCGCGTCGTCGCCTTCGCGCGCATTCGCGAGCTGCTCGGCGCTTCGGAGAGCCTGCTGACGCTTCCCAGCGCAGCGCGCGTGCGCGACGCATGGTTGGCGTTGGCGGAACGTACGCCTGCGCTCCGCGAGCTGAGCCCGTCGACGCGCATCGCGCGCAACGGACTGCTCGTGCCGCGCGACGAGCGGCTGCAGGATGGAGACGAAATCGCGTTGCTGCCGCCGAGCGGGGGAGGGTAACGTGTTCGCCATCGCGCGTGACGAAATCGACGTAGCCGCCGTGGAGGAGGCCGTGCGCTCGCCGGAGTGCGGAGCGATCGTCACGTTCGTGGGCGCCGTGCGCGGGCAATCGGACGACGGCCTTCCCGTCGCTGGTCTCGAGTACGAGGCGCACGAGCCGCTGGCCATCGAAGCGTTCGAGCACATTGCGCGAGAGGCGCGAGCGCGCTGGGGCGAGCTTCGCGTTGCCGTCGTGCATCGCTCCGGTGTGCTCGACGTGGGCGACGTTGCCGTCGTGGTTGCCGTCGCGGCGCCGCACCGGTCGGAAGCGTTCTCGGCGTGCGCCTTTGCAATCGACGAGCTGAAGCAGCGCGCGCCGATCTGGAAGAAGGAGCGCTATCGGGAAGGCTCGGCAGACCGCTGGCGCGAGAATCCGTGAGGCTCGAGCTGCTTCGCGTCGCGGCCACGCGTAACGAGATCGCGGTCCTGCGCTACGTGCCGCGCAGGCCCCGCGGCCTCGCGCTCGTCGTTGCGCACGGGTATTCATCGTCGAAGCAGAATCTCGATCCATTGTGCGCGTTTCTTGCCGCGCACGGTTTCGAGCTCTTCAGCCTTGACTTTCCCGGCCACAAGCTGGGTGCTTCGGGAGGACGCCTGCACGATTTCGAGGAGTGCCTCGACACGATGGCGTCGGTCACGCGCTCCGCGCGCTCGGAGTGCGGCGATCCTATCTTGCTCGGGCACAGCCTCGGAGCGGTGACCGCGCTCGTCTGCGCAGCCCGCGATCCGGCGATTCCGGGAGTCGTCGCGATCGCAACCGGGTATCGCCGGCCGGCCGCGCTCGACGCGCTGCAACGAAACGTCACCGTCGATCTGCGCGCTGCCTACGTGGACGGCCCGTCGTTACCCGAGCTCTTTGCGGGCGTCGATGAGCGCCTCGACGAGGCGCTCCCGCTGCTCGCGGGGCGACCCGCGCTCTACGTGGCGGCCGAACGCGACGCGATGGTTCCACCGTCGAGCGTGAAGGAGCTGTACGAGCGCGCGCCCGAGCCCAAGCGCTTTGCACGCGTCGAGAGCAATCACACCGCGGCAGGCGAGCACGCGCGAACGCCGGTGCTGCAATGGCTAAACGAGTTGCAGCCGCGCACGTGAGCTCGCTTCAGGCTGCCGAACTACGGCGATACAGCAGGCATCTGCTGATCCCGGAGGTTGGCCTTGCGGGACAAGAGCGACTCGCACGTTCGCGCGCGCTCGTGATCGGCAGTGGCGGCCTGGGCTCGCCGGCGCTGCAGTACCTTGCCGCCGCGGGCGTCGGGCGCATCGGCATCATCGACGATGACGTCGTCGACGAGACGAACTTGCAGCGGCAGACGATCTTTGCGACGAGCGACGTCGGAACGCCGAAGGCGCAAGCCGCAGCAGAGCGCGTTCACGCAATCAACCCGTTCGTCGCGGTGGACGCGCTGCATCTGCGGTTTGCGCAAGAAAACGCGCGGGAGCTCGTTGCACTCTACGACGTCGTGCTCGATTGTAGCGATCGCTTTCCCACGCGGTACCTCGTCAACGATGCATGCATTCTCGAAGCTAAACCCGACGTGTACGGTTCGATCTTCCGGTTTGACGGCCAGATCGGCGTCTTCACGAAGGGCGCGCCTTGCTACCGGTGCCTCTATCCCGAACCTCCTCCGGCGGGAAGCGTGCCGACCTGCGCGGAGGGGGGCGTCCTCGGCGTTCTCGCAGGCATCGTGGGATCGTGGCAGGCGAACGAGGCGCTCAAGCTGCTGCTGGGAATCGGCGAGCCGCTTGCCGGCCGCCTGATGCTGATCGATGCGCTTGGCGCGCGAACGCGCGAGGTATCTTTCGCGCGAGATCCGGCGTGCGCGCTCTGCGGGGAAGAGCGCGTACTAGATGAAGCGCGGGAGATGGACTACGGGGCGCCGACCTTGGGCGCGGGGGAGGAGGTCGACGCGGCGGACCTGGATGCGGTCCTCGGTGAATGGACGCTGCTCGACGTGCGGGAGCCGCACGAAGCCGTCCTCGGAATCATCGCCGGCGCGGTTGCGATTCCGGCTAGCCAGCTCGAAGCGCGCCTGCACGAGCTTGACAGCGCGAAACCGTATGTGGTTGCGTGCCGCGTGGGCGCGAAATCGCAGTGGGCCGTCCAGCGTATGCGTGACGCCGGCTTCACTCGCGTGCGTCACGTGCGCGGCGGGTTGCTCGTCTACGCCGCGCGGCACGACGAGTTCGCGTTCTTCTAGGAGCCCAGGCGATGAAGCAGAGGCTCTTCGGAAAAACGGGCGTCGCGGTGCCCGTCATCGGTCAAGGAACATGGGATATTCCCGAGCGCGGCGACGGGCGCGCGCACGCGCTCGCCGCGCTCCGGCGGGGCATCGAGTTGGGCATGACGCACGTCGATACGGCAGAGATGTACGGGGCTGGACGCGTGGAGGAGATCGTCGGCGAAGCGATCGCCGGCATTGCGAGAGACGGTCTCTTCATCGCGAGCAAAGTTCTCCCGAGCAATGCGAGCTTCGAGGGAACGCTTGCGGCATGCGATGCCTCCTTGCGGCGCTTGCGGCTCGACTATCTCGACCTCTACATGCTGCATTGGCCCTCGGAGTATCCACTGGCGGAGACGATGCGTGCGTTCGAGCGTCTGGTGCGCGACGGCAAGACGCGCTTCGTCGGCGTGAGCAACTTCGAGCTCGAGGAGATGCAGGAAGCGATGCGTGATCTTCGAGACGTTCCGCTAGCGTGCAATCAGGTGCTCTATCACCTGCGCGAACGCGGCGTCGAGCGGCGCCTAATCCCGGCGGCACGCGATGCCCAAGCAGCCGTCGTGGCGTACACGCCGTTCGGTCGCGGAAGCTTCCCGCGCGCTCTCGCTGCGCCCGGCGGCGTTCTCGATCGGGTCGCGCGCAAGCACGGTGTGACGCCGCGAACGGTGATTCTCGCATTTCTGACGCGCGAGCCGAACGTGTTCACGATTCCGAAGGCATCGAGCATCACGCACGTGGAAGAGAACGCTCGTGCCGGCGACTTGCAGCTCGATGCCGAGGACGTCGCGGCGATCGACGCGGCATCGCCCATGGGCCCCGATGGACCGCTCGCAACGCTCTGAGGCGCGGGATGCCGCGCTCGTGCCATCGTCGGGCACGGCCGGCCCGAGAAAGGCGAGATTCGTGCGCAGGTCGGCGCGGCGTTCGACTGGTTGATGGAGCGTTGACGAGAACGGTGGTTGCGAAGGAGGCCGTGGTCGAGCTCGTGCGCGATGCTGCAGCGGAGAACGGAGCGTGTGACGTGCGCATTGCTCCGGCATTCGTCGACGAAACCACGCGTACGCGGCTGCGTGCGGCGTTCGCGCGCGGCGATTTCGCGACGTGGGGCTATGGCGACGACCGGGCCGTGCGAGCCACGGACCCGGCGACGATTCTCGAGCGCGCAAGCAGCGTGCTGTGCGTTGCGTTCGCCTACGCGACCGCCGCGCCGAGTCGCGCGCCCTTGACAGGGCGCGTCTCGAACTACGCGTGGTCGCTCGACTACCACGAACGCTTGTTGCACGTGCTTCGAGCGGCGGCCCGTCGCATCGACGAGCTGGCCGGTGCGCCCGTGACGGCTATCGCCTGCGACACGAAACCGATTGCCGAACGTGCGTACGCAGCACGTGCGGGGCTGGGTTGGACCGGCAAGCACACGAATCTGATCTCCCGCCGCCTGGGATCGTACGTCTTTCTGGGGGAGATCGTCACCACGCTCGAGCTCGAGCCGGACGCGCCGCTGCGTACCGGTTGCGGGGCGTGCTCGCGTTGCGTCGATGCGTGTCCGACGGGCGCGCTTCGCGGCGATTATACGATCGATGCGACGCGCTGCATCTCCGATTTGACACAGCGCACGGACGCGATTCCACGCGAGCTCCGTCCGCTCGTCGGCGAGTGGGTGTGGGGATGCGACATCTGCCAGAGCGTTTGCCCGCCGACGCAGCGGGCGGGCGAGCGCGGAGCGCGCGCGGACGCGGCGGTGAACGCATTCGCGGCCACGCCTGAACTCGTGCGCCTGCTGCGGATGCGCTCGAGCGAGTACCGCAGGTACATTGCACGTACGGCGATGGGCTGGCGAGGCGCCGCCGTGTTGCGCCGTAACGCGGCGGTGGCGCTTGGCAACGCGTTGGATCGTTCGACCGTTCCGGCGCTGGTGGAGGCCTTGGATCGCGACCCGCACCCGATGGTGCGCGGGCACGCAGCCTGGGCCTTGGGACGCATCGGATCCCCAGCGGCGCTCGCGGCACTGCAGGCGCGGATGGAATGCGAACGAGACGGTACGGTACGCGAGGAGATCGCAGCAGTGCTCGTGCGCACGTGATCGTCTGCCGATTCACGCGCGACCTACGCTTGGAGGATCACGCCGCACTCGCGACGGCAGCGGATCGCGGGCCCGTCCTTCCGGCGCTGGTCGTCGACGGCGAGCTGAACGCAAGTCTCCGCCGGTCGCCGCGCCGCGCGGCGTTCTTTGCCGGCGCGGTGCGCGCGCTCGATGAGGCGTTGCGCGAGCGTGGGAGCCGCCTCGTCGTACGTCGCGGCGAAGCCCCCGAAGCGTTGGTGCGCTTGGCGCGAGAGAGCGGGGCGAGCGGCATCGTCTGGAGCGCTCGATACGACGGCGCGGGCGCGCGCGCCGATCTATCGCTACGCGCGTCATTGGAAGAGGCGGGCGTGCACGCGCAATGCGTTCACGATGCTCCGGCAATCGGCCCCGAAGAGATCGCACGCAGCCCGGACGGCGGTTATCGCGCGTTCCAGCCGTACTTCGAGCGCTGGCGATCGCTCCCGATCGCATCCTACGATCGTCCGATCCTCCTGCACTTTGCGCAGCCCGAGAGCGAGAGCGAGGCCTTGCCGGCAGCGCGAGAGTTCGGGGCAACGAGCGCGGCGGAGGACGCCGCACCAGCCCACGCGCTCGAGCGCCTCCAGGCGTTCCTTGACGGCGCCGCGCGCGGATATGCGGCAGATCGCTACCTGCCCGCGGTCGACGGAACGTCGCGCCTTTGCGCGCACCTTTCGTTTGGAACGCTCGCGCTGCGGACGGCGGTGCGCGCAACCCAACGCTGCCTCGAGAATCCCTTTCTGCTCAACGAGGAGCGCCGCTCCCTGCGCCTCTTCCTGCGCTCGCTTGCGTTGCGCGACTTCTTTCTGCAGCTCGCATGGTTCCATCCCGAGACCGACGACGCGGCACTGCAGGTGCGCATGCGCGAGTTCGCGTTTGCACGGCAGCACCCGCATCTCGATGCGTGGAGAGAAGGCAGGACCGGATACCCGCTCGTCGATGCGGGAATCCGGCAGTTGCGAAAGACGGGGTGGATGCATCCGCACGTCCGCTCGGTGGCTGCCTCTTTTCTCTGCTTCGATTTGGGAGTGGACTGGCGCGTAGGGCGGGAGACCTGGGATCGTTTCGAGGTCGAGGACGATGCGGCAATCGCGAGCGGAAACTGGCAATGGATTGCGGGCATCGGTGCAGATCTCGTGCAGTATCCGAGGATCTACAACCCTCGCCGCCAACAGCTGCGCTTCGACCCGCTGGGTGAGTACGTGCGGCGATGGATTCCGGAGCTGGCGCACGCGCCGTTGCACGGTGCACGCGAGCGCGTGCCGATGCTGCCGCTTTACGACGCAGCATCATACCCGTCGCCGGTGGTCGATCACGCGCGCGAAGCGCGCGCGTTTCTCGAGCGCTATCGCTCGTACGCCGCGCCCCGGCGGGGCGGCGCGCAAGGTTCCCCGGCGACGGGGGGGTAACCGGGTAACGGATGACCCGCCGGGCGGTACTTCAGCGTCTTGCACGCGAGGCGCGACCCTATTACCCGCGCATCGGCATCGCGTTGGCGCTCGGAACGCTCGCCGGTGTGCTGAGCCTGGTCGCGCCGTGGGCCTTCGGCGCGATCATCGGGCGGGTGCTCGCTCCGCCCGCAGGACACCACCCCGACGTGCGCGTGCTCTATTTCGGCTTGGCAGCGACGTTTGCCGCGCAACTCCTCGCCAATCTCGCGACATACTTTCAGACGTACCTGACGGCGTGGAGCGGCCAACACCTGATCGCGCGGTGGCGCGTCGCACTCTTTACGCGCGTGTTGAACCTCCCGCTCGGAGAGTTCGACAAGTGGCGTCCGGGCGAGCTCATCGCGCGTTTCAGCAACGATCTCCAGCTCATGACCGACGCGGTGAGCGTCTCCCTGCCGCAGTTCGTCGTTGCCGTGGTGACGTTTGCCGCATCCTTCGCGATGATGATCTACCTCGATTGGCTCCTGACGCTGACGCTCGTCGTCGTCGCTCCGATCGTGTCGTTTGCCGTGTCGAAGTTCCAGGGCCTGATCTCCACGAGCACGCTCAACACGCAGGAGCGCGTCGCGGACCTGTCGGCGAATCTCGCCGAGGTTTTAAGCGGCCAGCGCGTGGTCAAAGCGTTCGGTGGAGAAGAGTACGAGATTCGGCGTTTTCGCCGCTCGAACGACGACTTCTTCGGCGCGTATATGAAGCTTACGCAGTTCATCCAAACGCAGCCGCTCGTCGTTTCGACGATCATGGTGCTGGCCGTCGTGATCATCATGTGGCTCTCGGTGCGGGAAGTACTCGTCGGGCGCCTGACGACGGAGCACGTCTTCAACTACTGGCTGCTCCTGGTCAATCTCGCCAACCCGCTGAATCGTCTAGCCGCGTTCGTCGGCGATCTCGCGAAGTCGGTCGTCGGCGCGGGGCGCGTTTTCGAGATTCTCGATCTCCCGGTCGAAGTAGCGGATCGCCCCGGAGCGCGGCCGCTCGAGGTAATGAAGGGGGCGATCGACTTCGAGAACGTCTCGTTTTGGTACAAGCTCGACGATCCGCCGGCGCTAACCGGCGTGAACGCGAGCGTTGCTGCAGGCGAGATCGTCGCGCTCGTCGGCCGATCGGGTGCGGGGAAGACGACCCTCGTGAATCTCGTACCACGTTTTTACGAACCGCAGCGCGGCGTCGTGCGAATCGACGGAACCGACGTCGCGGAGATTCGGCTCGCGGATCTCCGTCGCGCGATCGGCATCGTGCCGCAAGATCCGCAGCTGCTGCGCGGCACGATCCTCGACAATATTCGTTACGGGCGCCTCGACGCGCCCGATGACGAGGCGCGCGCGGCGGCGCGCGACGCGAATGCCGACGAGTTCGTCGAAGCGTTGCCGGACGGCTATGCGACGCAGGTCGGAGAGCGCGGCATACGTCTGTCAGGCGGGGAGCGGCAACGCATCGCGATTGCCCGTGCATTGCTGCGCGACCCTCGAATCCTGATTCTGGACGAGGCGACGAGCGCGCTGGACTCTCATTCGGAAGCGTTGATCCAGCAAGCGCTAGAGCGCCTGATGCAAGGCCGCACGACGCTCATCATCGCGCACCGCCTGTCGACGATCCGCCGCGCGCATCGTATTCTCTACATCGAAGGAGGCCGGGTAGCCGAGATCGGCACGCACGACGAGCTGATCACGCGCGGCGGGGCCTATGCTTCCCTTCACTCTGCGCAGTTCGCGTAACAGGAGCCGCTGTGAAACTCATCGTCGAGCTGATTCTCTCGGTCATACTGCATCCCATCGCCGTGATCTTCGCATGGATCAATCTCATCGGGCGCGACGACATGGACGGGTGGAAGAAGCTGCTATGGGCGCTGGTCTGCCTCTTGTGGCCGATCGGCGTGCTGCTCTACATTCTTCTGGGGGACGGCGCCCTGTGGTAAAGACGCGGCTCGGGCGGGGCCTGCAAACGAACGCCCGATGCTAGCTGCCCGAGTTGTGGCGATTGCACGCGAGAGAAGGCGCCCGAATAGAAGTCGGCTGCGTCGAGAAGCGCGATTCCGCCGGGGCTGCGCGCGTTGCGATAAGCGCCGAGCGCAGCGTGAAACGATTCTTCGGGAGCGCGCGCAACCCACCCGACGCTCTGCGTGCGGTCGCCGGCGACGACCGCGAAGAAGACGGCGTTTGCCGGATCCCACGCCGGCGCCGGCGTGGGATGCGGCGGGACCCAGCACCATCCGTACGTCGGATCGTCGATCCACGCGCCGTAATGATAGGGGATCCATCCCCACGATTCGCGCGCGATCCACGTCCAGCCGATTCCCCGACGCCAGAACCAGCGCCCGTCGCGATAGGGCGCCCAGCGCGGGTATTCGTGCGGCTGCCACGTAAGTCCGTACGGCTTCAGCGTCCTCCACGTGCCGTACGCCGAGAACTCCGTGACGCCGCGCAGCGGCGGTGGTAGGCGCGTATCGTTGCGAGCGGCGATCTCGACGGCGTCACGCGTCTGGTTGAACCCGTCGAACGCGTCGCTCGGCGGCTGCGCCGCGTAGCGCAAGACGGGCTGCGACGCCGGACCGGCGATCGTCACATCCTCCCCGGGAGAGAGAACCTGCGTGCCGTTGGGGGTGATGATGCGTATCGTGCCGCGATGGGCGCCAACCGACGTCTGGCCGCCGGTAACGGCGATGCGGAAGAGGCCGGGAGCATCCGGCCCGAGGGCGATCGACGCCGTGTCGACGCGCGGTGAGTCGCCGTTGGGCTGCGACGAGACCTCGAGCGTTCCGCCGAGGAGCCGAACGTCTCGATGGTGCGGCGTGAGCGCGACGATCTGCAGCGTCGTGTTCTGATCGAGCCGCAGCGCGACGGTGGGGTCGAGTTGGAGCTCGGCCTGCGCGCCGGCGCGCGTTGCAAACGTGTCGCCGGCGAGGAGCGGTGCGTTGCGCAGCGCAACGACCTGCCCGCCCTCAGCGCGCGTTATCGTTGCGCCCCCTTGCAGCACGCTGATATGCGCGACGAGGGCCACCGCCGCTACTCCGACCATCGAATCGTCACCCCCGCATCGTGAAAACCAAAGTAGCGCTGCGCAGAGCCTCGGAGGTACGCGAGCAGCGGTTCGCGGACGACCGCGACGCGCATGCGCTCGGGCAGCGCCGCTATGGGCACCCACTGTGCTGCGACGACGTGGTCGTGGCTGGAGGGAACGCTCGGCTCGCCGGTCGTCTCGAGGAGAAACGTTAGATTCATCACATGCGTCGCGCCGTCGTAGCTTTCGCTCACATACGCGAAGTCGACGACGCGACCGTGCAATCCCGTCTCTTCCCGCAGCTCGCGGACGACGGTCTCACGAGCAAGCTCTGCGCCTTCCTGGCGACCGCCCGGCAGGGTCCAGAGTGGCTCCGGGTGATTAGCGTACGTGGAGGCGACGAGGAGCACGCAGTCGCCCCGGCGTGCGATGCCGGTAGCGATGCGGACGTTCATTGCAGGATGCCTTCGAAGACGTCGAGCGTTGCGGCGGCGGTTCTCTCCCAGGTCATCGTCGCCGCGCGTGCCAGGCCGCGGCGGCGCAGCTCGGCCGCGTACGCGGCATCATCGACGACGCGCCGGATGCCTTCGGCGAGCGCCTGCGGATCCTCCGGCTCCACGTAGTGCGCCGCATCGCCGCCCGCTTCCGGGAGCGAAGACGCTGTGCAGGTGACGACCGGCGTCCCGTAACTCATCGCCTCCAAGATCGGAAGGCCGAAACCTTCGTACCGTGACGGAAAGGCGAAGAGCGCGCAGGCCCGGTAGAGCGCGGCTAGCGTTTGCTCGTCGACGTATCCCAACGCGCGCACGGCGACCGCTATCCCCTCGATGCTTTTCGGGTCGGATTCGCCGGCGACGACGAGCGTGAGATCGGGACGCTCCCGCTGGACGAGCGACATCGCGCGAGCGAGCACGTCGATGCCCTTACGCCGCTCCATCGTGCCGACGAAGAGCACGAAACGCCCGAGTGAAGCGACGCCGGCGTCTTCGCGTGGCGGCAGCGGCGCAGAGACGCCAAGCGGTATCGGAACGAGCCGCTCCGGTGGAATTCGTAGCTCGCGAGCGAGCTCGGTTTGCGAGAAGCGCGAGAGCGTGAGGAGCGCAGCACATCGCGCCGCAGCGTCGCGAAAGATACGCTGCGCTTCGGGCGCATAACCCGGGACGACGAAGTTCGACGCGTCGCAGAGCGTCGCGACGGCCGGCAGGGAGAACCTGGTCCAGCTGCAGCCGTTGAACGGAAACCAGAGTGCATCGAGGCCGGCGCGGCCGTGAAAGCGCCGCGAGACGACGGGATACGAGCGATCGACCTCGCGCCGGTAACGTTGCGCGACGGTCCAGGCGTGCCATTCGGGAACGACGAGCGTGACGTCGACGCGGTCGCGAAACCGCTCACTCCACGCGCGCAGAACGGCGCGAAGGTAGCGCCCGATGCCGCGACGATCGCCGGGGAGATTCCACGCGTCGACGCCGATGCGGATCATCGCGCAGCAGCGTCGCGAAAGACGGCGACGTGCTGCTCGGCACTGCGATTCCATTGAAATGCTGCCGCGCGTTCGAAACCGCGCGCGATCAGTCGCGCGCGCTCGTCGCCGTCTTCTGTGATGCGACGCAGCGCCGCGCTCCAGGCCGCAACGTCGCGCGGCGGCGCGAAGAGTACCGCGTCGTCCCCGATCTCCGGTAAGGAGCTTGCCGCCGACGCGAGGACAGGTGTCCCGCACGCCATCGCTTCGACGAGCGGCATGCCGAACGTTTCGTGATAAGAGGGCACGACGACTGCCAGCGCTCCGCGATAGAGGTTGCGCAAACCGGCGCTCGTCTCGGAGGCAAGGTCGTCGGCGAAGTGTCCGGCGTGGACGACGCCTTCGCGCTGCGGCGCGTGTGTGCCGGCAACCGCGATGGGTGGTCCGTCTCCCTGCGGCCATGCGGCGCGGTGCGCTTCGTACAGCAGATCGAAGTTTTTGCGCGGCTCGGCCTGCGGATCGCCGACGAAGAGCAGGTACCCGCCGATTTCGAGCGGAGCGTGCGGCAGCGCTTCACCCGGCGTGAACGAGGGTGAGACGCCGTGATAGATGACGGCGATGCGCTCGCGCGGCACCCCGAAGACCGCATGAATCTCGTCCGCGCCGAAACGGGAGACGGCGATGACCCGTACGGCTCGCTCGACCGATCGAAGAAACGGCAGTTGATCGCGGCGCCGGTGGCGGCGGTCTTCGTGCGGAAAGCGGAACGGTACCGCGTCGTGAATCGTCGCGACCGACGGACCGCGCCAGCGGAGAAAGGTGCCGTTCGCGGGATTCCAGAGCACGTCGGCGTTACGCGGCACGCGCGCGCAGACGCGGAAGCGATGGCTCCCGACGGCGCGCTCGAGCGCCACGCGCATGCCCCAGCGCGATAAGCCCCCAACGACGAGCGTGAGGGCGACGTCGTCGCGCGGAGCGAGACGGCGCAGAATGGCGCGCAGGTAGCGCCCGATGCCGCGCGTGTCCTCGACTGCGGCGCGTGCGTCGACGGCGACGTGAAGAGCCACGAGGCGCTTTTCGGAGATGGAGCTGCCGAATACTCTGCGAAGGACCGAGGATGGGCGTAGCCGCGCATCTCATCCTCGGCGCACGCGAGGAGCCGTTCTTGCCGGCATTGCTCGCGTCGCTCGACGGCGTTGCCGGTATGCTTCTCGTAAACGACAACGCGCCGGGTGCGTCACCGCACGCGGAGGCGCTTTCGCAGAGTGCCTTCGGACGGATGGGGAAGCTGGTCGTCGATCGCACCGCATTCTCCGGCTTTGCCGACGCGAGAAACGTCTGTCTGCGTCTGCACGCACGGGCCGCGGCGGGCGACTGGGTCGCGTTCGTCGACGCCGACGAGGTACACGGCGAAGCTGCGTCTCGTATCGCCTCGCACCTCGACGACGTGCCGCCGGAGATCGCGTTCGTCGACGGCTACACGTGGCATTTCTTCCAATCGTTCGCGTGGTACACGGCGATCGAGCGGCGGATGATGTTCTTCCGCTTCCGCCCGGGGGCGCGGTGGGAGGGGCTCGTCCACGAGCGGCTGGTCGGCCTGGACGGCGGCCGGATCGCTCTTCCGTACGTTTACGCGCATTACGGCCACACGCTCGAGCCACGCCGCCACGCCGAGAAGGGCCGTCACTACTCCGCGCTCGGGGCGCCGGGGAACGTGCTCGGCGAGGAGGAGCTGCTTAGCTTCGACGTCACGCGGTACTTCGCGCCCGTCTACCACCTGCTGATGCGTTTCCACGGCAAGCATCCGGCCGCCGCCGCCCCGACCCTCGCACGGCTGCGCGCGCCTCTCGAGCCCTTTCATACCGTAACGGAGGGGGTGGCTCGGCGTCAGTCGCCCGTCGTCAAGGCCCTCAATGCAGTCCGGCGTCTAAACTACGAGCTGCGCTGGCGCGGGCGGGCACTGAACCCGCTCGCTCGGCGTTTGCTCCAGGGGCCGAGGGCCCCCAAGCGGCGAAACTGAGAGCGGGGCCCGCTGCCCTAATGGAGGACCCATGATTCATATTTTCCGGTTCATCGTCGGCGCGGTCGTGCTGTACTGCATCGCGCGGTTCGGCTCGGCTCTCGGCTTCGATCCGGGCGTCACGGTACGGGACGCGGCCATCGTCGCGTTGATCTTCGGAGTGGTCAACGCACTGATCGGCCCCGTGCTGCGACTCATCGCCTGGCCGATCAACTTCCTGACCCACGGGCTGTTCAGCATCGTCATCAACTACGTGCTCTTCATCATCACCGTAGACGTGGCGCCGCACTTCGCGCCGACGTTCCGGCTTTCAGGGACGGTCAACTGGTGGCTCGCCGACCTCTGGGGTGCGCTCATCCTGATGGTCGTGGGCACCCTCGTCCAGCAGCTCTGGCGCCATCCCTCGGAGCGAGGGGCAACGCAAGCTACCCCCTAGCCTCGTTTCGAGTCCCCGTTGCAGTGGACGCAGGGCGGTGATACAATACCGCTCTGTGCCCCGCGCGGCCGTTCTCAGTGCGTAGTTGCCCTGAGCCGAGTCGAAGGGGCCCTGCCGAGGCGACGGTGGGACCGCTTACGTGACCACGTGAGTCGTGCTCCCTGCGTAGGTGAAGGCAGGTGACCCGCTCGGGGAAGCCCTTGAATCTGATCGACGTCAACAACTTCGACGCCATGCGCATCGGCCTCGCGTCGCCGGAACAAATTCGCGCGTGGTCTTTTGGCGAAGTAAAGAAACCCGAAACGATCAACTACCGCACGCTCAAGCCCGAGCGCGACGGTCTTTTCTGTGAAAAGATCTTCGGCCCGACCAAAGACTGGGAATGCCATTGCGGCAAGTATAAACGGATTCGGTTCAAGGGAATGATCTGCGATCGCTGCGGCGTCGAGATCACGCGGGCGAAGGTTCGCCGCGAGCGCATGGGCCACATCGAGCTCGCCACGCCGGTAAGCCACATCTGGTACCTCAAAGGCGTTCCGAGCCGCATCGGTATCTTGCTCGACATGTCGCCGCGCCAGCTCGAGAAGGTGATCTACTTCGCGTCCTACGTCGTCATCGATCCGGGCGATACGACGCTGGCAAAGCGCGAGGTGCTCTCCGAGCAGAAGTATCGCGAAGCGCGCGACAAGTTCGGCAATCGTTTCAAGGCCGGCATGGGAGCCGAAGCAATTCGCGAGCTCCTACGCGACCTGAACCTGAAACGGCTTCAGGAAGACCTGCGCAAAGATTTCAAGGAAACGTCGGGTCAAAAGCGGCTCAAGGTCATCAAGCGGCTCGAGGTGGTCGAGGCGTTTCTCGCGAGCGGAAACCGTCCCGAGTGGATGGTTCTCGCCGCCGTTCCGGTTATCGCACCGGAGCTGCGCCCGATGGTGCAGCTCGACGGCGGGCGCTTTGCGACGTCGGACCTCAACGATCTGTACCGGCGCGTCATCAACCGCAACAACCGCCTGAAGCGGCTGCTCGAACTCAACGCACCCGAGATCATCATCAAGAACGAAAAGCGCATGCTGCAGGAGGCCGTCGATGCGCTGATCGACAACGGCCGCCGCGGGCGCCCGGTGACCGGGCCGAACAATCGTCCGCTCAAGTCGCTCTCGGATATTCTCAAAGGTAAGCAGGGACGCTTCCGGCAGAACCTGCTGGGCAAGCGCGTCGACTACTCGGGCCGGTCAGTCATCGTCGTCGGTCCGACGCTCAAGCTGCATCAGTGCGGCCTGCCCAAAGAGATGGCGCTCGAGCTTTTCAAGCCGTTCGTGATGAAGAAGCTCGTCGACCGCACGCTCGCGCACAACATCAAGAGCGCGAAGCGCATGGTCGAGCGCGTGCGCCCCGAGGTGTGGGACGTACTCGAAGAGGTCATCAAGGAGCATCCGGTGTTGCTCAACCGCGCGCCGACGCTCCATCGCTTGGGCATCCAGGCCTTTGAGCCCGTGCTCGTCGAGGGCAAGGCGATCCACCTGCACCCGCTCGTGTGCACGCCATACAATGCCGACTTCGACGGCGACCAGATGGCCGTGCATCTGCCGCTCTCCGCGGGCGCGCAGGCGGAGGCGCGCATTCTGATGCTCTCGAGCAACAATATCTTGCTTCCCGCATACGGCAACCCCGTGTCGATTCCGACGCAAGACATGGTGCTCGGGCTCTACTACCTGACCTTCCAGCGCGAGGAGTACAGGGGACCGGCGAAGGCCGCGGTCTCCGAGGACTTCGACGGCGTCGCGCGCGACGGTGCGATGCCGGCGTTCTCGGATTCCAAGGAGGCGGTGCTCGCCTATGAGACGCACGGAATCAAGCTGCAAGAGTGGATCAACGTTCGGCGCAACGGCGAGCTCGTCAAGACCACGGTTGGGCGCGTGATCTTCAATCAGGCGTTTCCCGAAGCGTGGAACCATCGATTCGTCAATGGCATCGTCGACAAGGGCGAGCTGAAGAAGATCATCACGGACTGCTATCGTACGTACGGCAATGCAGAGACGGCAGGCTTCCTGGACGCGATCAAGGATCTCGGCTTCCACTACGCGACGCTCTCGGGGACGACGGTTTCGATTAGCGACATCATCGTGCCGGAGAAGAAGCACGAGATCGTCGCGGACGCCCAAAAAGAAGTCGACGATCTGCACCGGCTCTTCGAGCAAGGCTTCATTTCGGACGACGAGCAGTACAACAAGACGATCGAGATCTGGTCGCGAGCGAGCGAAGAGGTGACGAGCGCGATGCAAGCCGCGCAGAATCCGCTCAACCCGGTCTTCATGATGGCGACGTCCGGCGCCCGCGGCTCCATCGCGCAGGTCAAGCAGCTCGGCGGCATGCGCGGCTTGATGTCGGATCCCTCCGGTCGCATCTTGGAGATTCCGGTCAAAGCGTCACTCAAAGAGGGCCTGACGGTTCTCGAGTACTTCATCTCGACGCACGGCGCGCGCAAAGGCCTCGCCGACACGGCGCTGCGTACGGCGGACTCCGGCTATCTCACGCGCCGGCTCGTGGACGTCGCGCAAGACGTCATCGTGCGCGAAGAGGATTGCGGAACGACGAGTGGCATCACGGTGCACGACATCCGCTCAGGCAAGGAGATCATCGAGCCGCTCGGCGACCGAATCGTTGGGCGGCGCGCGGCCGAAGAGCTGCGCACCGACCCGCGCCGGCCCACGACGGCGATCGTCAAGCGCAACGACGAGATCACCGAAGAGAAGGCGAAGGCCATCGTCGAGGCCGGCATCGAGGACGTGAAGATCCGCTCGGTGCTGACGTGCCGCTCGAAGTACGGCGTGTGTGCGGTGTGCTACGGTCGCGATCTCGCGACCAGCGGCCGGGCCGACATCGGCACGGCGGTCGGCATTATCGCCGCGCAATCGATCGGCGAGCCGGGCACCCAGCTCACGCTGCGAACGTTCCACACCGGCGGCGTCGCAACCGAGGACATCATCACCGGTCTGCCGCGCGTGGAGGAGATCTTCGAGGCGCGTAAACCCAAGGGTCAAGCAATCGTTACGGAACAGTCGGGAACCGTTCGTCTCGCCGAAGAGAAGAATCGGCGCGTCGTCTACGTGACTGACGAGGCCGGCGAAGAGCACGAGTACGACGTTCCGTACGGCATGCACCTCACGGTGCGCGACGGCGACCGGGCCGAGGCGGGCGATCCGCTCAACGAAGGCTCGCTCAACCCGCACGACATCCTGCGCATCAAGGGGCAGACCGCACTACAAAACTACCTCGTCGAAGAAGTACAGAAGGTCTATCGCTCGCAAGGCGTCGACATCAACGACAAGCACATCGAGGTGATCGTTCGCTCGATGCTGCGCAAGGTGAAGATCGTCGACGGCGGCGATACGAACTTCCTCCCCGGGCAGCTCGTGGAGTCGGCGAACTTCAACGAGACGAACGAACGCATCACGCAAGGCGGCGGCGCGGCGGCGACGGCGTCGCCGGTGCTGCTCGGCGTGACGAAGGCCTCGCTTGCGACCGACTCGTTCCTCTCGGCAGCATCGTTCCAAGAGACGACGCGCGTCCTAACGGATGCGGCGATCAAGGGCAAGTACGATCCGTTGCTCGGCCTCAAGGAGAACGTGATCATCGGTAAGCTCATCCCGGCGGGAACGGGCATGACCCGCTACCGGCAGATCGAAATCGTACCCCAGGGTCAAGACGTCGACGAGGAAGGGCGCTCGCGTACGCAAATCGACTTCAGCTTCGGCGGCATGACCGCGGACGAAGCCGCATTCGCCGAAGTCATGGGCGGCGCGGGAGACGGCG